>RCUE01000227.1_pt1 | contig 18826 bp, 22 predicted proteins | sample 2166111 | NCBI WGS metagenome assembly RCUE01 (sample SAMN09930795, study PRJNA488358) | compost metagenome | feature: garden; material: soil; isolation source: compost soil in phenylacetonitrile-enriched culture | place: Germany: Experimental Botanical Garden Goettingen | collected 2016-01-27 | reverse complement strand
TGACCAGTTGGGTGGGTCTGACTCCTAGAACAGGATCGTTTGCAATGGGTCCAGTAGATAATACTGCCATTTAGATATTCCCTCCTTTCTAGTAAAAGCAAGCTTTTCTTGTAAACAATGAGGTCTTTCTCAAGATCATGTTCCCTCTATTTTATTTCTAAAACATGTGATATGATTGTGGCTTTACCTCTGTGCATTTGTTGAGTTTTAAGACTCTAACTGCTCATCCGCAACAATACGCTGAGCACCAATGATTGTACCACTCCCGTTTTTTCCCCAAACAGAAATATCAGTACTTTCTTCTGCCAAACCGCTTGTGGTAAAAACGAATTCATATGCGTCGAAGTTCGCTAGATAATTTCTCGTAACAACTGCATTGGGGGCTAAAGCTATTTGTTCTAGTACATGTAATGTTCGTAAACCATTTAAAATGAATCCCTGAATTAATATTGTTGAAGAATTGACTAAGTCACGGTTTACCATTTTAACAGTGACCTGTTGGATCGGCCTGACCCCACCAACAGGACTGTTCTCAATAGGACCAGTTGTTAATATTGCCATTAAGTTAACGCCTCCTTTACTGGTTATTAACAATAACTCCATGCAATCAAGTAAAATACTAGGACGAAAATAGAAAAGGAACCTGGAGTTCCCATGTATTATATTAATAATTTATTAGATATGATTGTTTGTTTACCCATTAAAAAACAAGATATTATTTATTCTGTCATTCGGTCCGATCGAGCCTCAAACTACTCGTTGTTCTCAAGTTTTGGAAATCTCCTAATTCTCTCTCAAGGAAAGGAAATGAAAGATTTGCCCCTTCCTATATCATTCCAAACCATAAAAAAAGCACCCTAAGAGAAAGGGGTGCCCTCATCCTTGTTACAAATACCACTTGCGTCATGCTACAACACTCTTACAGATTTGTTTTTTAAATCCTCAAATTGTTCCTGCTTTTGTTTCTCATTCCATAAATAATGAAACCCCCATCGATTTGCGGTATCCCCTTCTCGCAGCTCTTGCTTCAAAGCTGAAAACCGTGAGTTAATATAGTCAAAACCCAAATATTTATAAATTACTTAAATATGTTAGCAAGCTTTGATTTCACTATTTGACTAGCATCAAATTTACTTTTTATCTTATTGGAACCATTTTTTCCAACAATCAACGCTTCTTCAAAGTGATCCTGGATCCAAAACAACCTCTCAGAAATTGCGTACCCGTTAGGTTCAACTTCAAAATAATCCTTTCCTTCCTCAAGAATAAATCTATCATTTCGGGGGTTTGTCGTAACAAGTACACATCCTGTCGATATCGCATCAACGGCAGCCGTAGTTGGAAAACCATCTAAAGCAAATCGATCCGGAACACTGCAATTTAGAAATATATGAGTTCTTTCGTACACTGACTTTAACTCTTCAGGGGAAAGTAGGCCATAGAATGTATAATTCTTATTTTTCAATAGAAGTAATTGATCTTCCCAATCACCAATTAGATTAAGATGAAAATCATCCGTAAGTCGATTAAATGCATCTGCCATAATGGGGAAACCTTTTCTAATGGCATTAAAAGCACAGAATGTTAACTGTATAGGCATTTCAACTTTCTTCTGTTTGAATGTATATAAGTCGGTATTAATCACAACGGGATAATAAATACTTCCAACAATCGATTCCATAACTTCATTGATGTTTGTAAATACGGTCGAACAATGCTGTCCTGCAATGGAAAGAAACTCTTTTTTTGTCCATGGATCCAGTCCGCCACCAGGGTACAAGGTAGCATGAAGATTAATATTTCGGTCATCTAAGAATGGCTTAATATTTAGATTAGGATTTGCTCCTGGCAGATAACTTCCATCCGGAAGAAAGCCATGCCCAAGCAAACTAAGTGTTAAATTTAAGAAAACACAATATACATCTGTAACCCCCTCAGACACTGCAACTTTCATAAAATCAGAAAAAGGATAAACTTTAGAAGGAAAATAATCATCATTAGGTTCAGTTGCAAAGAACAAAGTATCAGGCCTTTGCTCGAATATATTAAAGTTCTCCCAATATCGAAAACCACTTAGCTTCCATGGAAACTTCGTATCAATTACTGCAAGACGCCGGTTAGTATGCGATTGAATTTGCTGACTAAATATTTCCATACTTTCACCCTTTCTTAAGTTGCTGCTCCCTAAAGCTGTACACCACAGGCGTTTCCCGTATACATATGTGGCTACAATGGCCGATGTTCTAGTACAGGATAGCTGAATCATTCCTACGGTTAGAAAAGCTTCTTAAATTTGTAAGGCTTCCGCTGGTTCGCAAGCAGGTGATCCTGTGGCAGGAACGGCGGGTTCGTCAGGCTGGGAGTGTTTGGACTTCCGGCCGCCACTCTCACCATTCATCATATAATTCTTTAGCTCAATTCATCCCACCAAACTTTTGAACAATAATTTTTTGTGATGAACAACGGCTGCGAATACACGAATTCCAAGCACCGTCATATCCGCTGATTAGGTTGAGGTTTGATCGGACCGATTGACTGAATAAATGTCTAAATTTTGTGGGTAAACAAACAATCATATCTAACAAATTATTAACTCAACTTTCGCACCTAGAAAATCAGCCTAACCCCTTGAGTGAGTAAGGAAAAATCGAATAAATTTTTCCGTATTGACAAAAAACACCTTACTTGTTTGGTATCATGGAAGTGTCAAATCAACCATGCCAACAAGAAAGGTGCGTAACTTTATGTTACAACAACATTCCATGTCTGAATAGACTCGCTTTTCCAACATTTTCGCAACCCTCCAAATGGAGAAATTCTTACAAATTGTGGGGATTTCTAAGTCTTTTAGCTTACCTAGTCCCGCAGTTTTCCAAATCGTCTTCTCACTGGTTTTTGAAGGGTGGCTTTATAACATCCCTGCAGGTAAAGCAGTATGCCTCCCATCAGAATGGAGCGGACACGTTCTGAGAGTTGTACGATCCCCATAACAAAGCCTTTTCACCCTACGGCAGCTATCTAATCAACAGCTACTGTCACGCGTGGAGCTGCACCCCAACCTATTTGATTCGTAAATATAAGCTTTAAAATATAATAAGGCCATGCCAGATCAGGTTATGAGAACCTTTTCCAGCACGGCCTTATGGTTTGACCAACTAATCGTCTGTTCGCATTACTTTGGCTAGCAGCTCATACGAGCGCAGGCGCGCTTGATGGTCATATACCTGAGAGGTTGTAATCAGCTCATTGGCTCTAGTCTGGTCTATAATCCAATCTATCTTTTGCTTGACGGTGTCAGGACTGCCGATGGCTGAATACCCCAGCATATTACCACGAACCGCCTCCTTTTCCTGCTCACTCCAGAGTTTCTCCATGTCATCAACTGGTGGCTTCAGTCCTCCGCTGTGCCCGCGCAGCACATTTAGAAACTGTTGTTCTTGTGATGTAAAGAGCCTTTTCGCTTCCTCATCAGAATCTGCAACAAGCACATTAACACCGACCATCACATAGGGCTTATCCAGTGCTTTAGATGGTCGAAAATTGCGATGATACAACTCTAAAGCCTGTAGCAAATGAGCCGGGGCAAAGTGGCTGGCGAACGCGAACGGCAACCCAAGCTGACCTGCCAGCTGTGCGCTGAATCCGCTTGATCCCAGTAACCAGATGGGAATGTCCAGCCCTTCTCCAGGAACCGCTCTTACTCCCGGAACTGCTCCGCTTAGCGCTGGATTCAGGTAAGAACGCAGCTCATTCAATTGCTCGGGGAAATCTTCCCCAGTACTATGAAGCCCTCGCCGCAGTGCCCTCATCGCGGGTTGATCCGTGCCTGGAGCACGGTCAAGTCCCAGATCAATTCGTCCCGGATAGAGCGACTCTAATGTTCCAAACTGCTCCGCAATCATGAGTGGAGCATGGTTCGCCAGCATAATACCGCCTGAACCGACCCGAATCTTGTTTGTATGTGCAGCTACATGCCCGATGATCACGGACGTAGCTGCACTAGCAACTGCCTGCATGTTATGATGCTCCGTTAGCCAGTACCGATGGTACCCCCATTGTTCTGCATGCTGGGCAAGATCCACCGTGTCGCGGAAGGAATCGGCAGGAGTGCCGCCTTCAATGACAGGTGCAAGATCTAATATAGATAGTGCAACGTTCCGCGTAGTCATTATATATAAACCCCCTGTCAAAATATTATTATACGTATTTCCCTCAACGCCTTAATTCTTTGACCTATCAATTGATACGTCAATTATAATAATGTGTCCCGTTATGAATTGCAAATGATTTAAATTTTTAGTTTTTATCAAAAATCAGTTTACTTTTATGATAAGCTCATCTATTATGCAAATATGTGGATAATGGTTATCCACATTAGCCTGGTTATAAATATTGAGGTGATTGCTAGTGCATATGAAAACAGGTGTCGAACAATCTGTCTACGCTCTTCTTCTACTCACGATGCTGCCGGACAAAGCTGTTTTACCTGGGGAGGCCATTAGCCAGCAGTTAGGTGCTTCACCTACTTATTTTCATAAACTGTTACGAAAATTGGTTAGCTCCGATTTGATTACTTCTGTACCTGGTGTCAAGGGCGGGTTCAAATTAAAGAAAAAACCTGAGGATATACGGGTATTTGATATTTACCTGGCGATTGAGGGACAACAAACCCTTTATTCTTCCAGTGGTATATACAACGAAATGCTTGAATTAAAGAAAGACGATCAGTGTTGTTTACTGACAAATTTGATGGAAGAAGCGGAAGCCTCCTGGAAGGCCGTTCTGAAAAGGGAAACCATCGCGTCACTATCCGCTGACTTTTTTAAAGAAGGATATGATGCCAAAATTACTTCTTTGGAAAACTGGATTCAGGAAAAAATGGTCTTGTAAAGAACACTAATTATCAGAGAGGAACATGAACATGAACGATTACTTAGTAAAAGCTCTTGCCTACAATAATCAGGTACGGGCTTATGCCGTGAGAACAACGGAAACGGTAAGTGAAGCCCAACGGCGTCATTATACCTGGCCCACAGCATCGGCTGCATTGGGACGTTCTATGACGGTCGGCGTCATGCTGGGAGCCATGCTTAAAGATGAGGATAAACTGACGATCAGAATCAACGGTGGCGGACCTATCGGCACTATTCTTGTCGATACCAACTCCAAAGGTGAAGTTAGGGGTTATGTAAAAAATCCACAAACCCATTTCGAGCTTAATCAGATAGGGAAATTAGATGTCGCCAGAGCTGTAGGAACAGATGGAGCGCTCATTGTATCCAAAGATATCGGCTTAAAACACCCGTTTGTTGGACAAGTCCCTCTCATATCGGGTGAGTTGGGCGAGGATTTCACATCTTATCTCGTCCAATCCGAACAAATCCCTTCTTCTGTAGGAGCGGGAGTTATTGTTAACCCGGATAACTCTATTCAGGCGGCTGGAGGTTTCATTATTCAGCTGATGCCAGATACGCAGGAGGAAGTTATCAGTTTTATCGAGAGACGCATTGAGAGCATTCCAAGCATCTCCGCAATGGTCATGGAAGGTCTTACGCCAGAGCAGATTCTGGGTCAGATTTTGGGAGAAAGCAACCTGAACATACTGGAAACCATGCCTGTACAATTTCATTGTCCCTGCTCAGAAGAGCGTGTTACCAATGCTATTATCAGCTTAGGGAATAAGGAAATAGAAGATATGATCCATACCGATGGACAAGCTGAAGCTCATTGCCACTTTTGTAACGCCCACTACCATCTCACCAAAGAAGATCTCGAAGGGATGCTGGAAACAAACATTATTTAATATGGGCTGTTCCCAAAAAGTAGGTCTAGCTACTGGGGAACAGCTTTTTCTTTCCCAATGCTTCCGACGATTTCTTTGTCCTAAATACGGTAGACTTGTTCATGATGTAAGTGATAATGTTATATTATTCCAATCACCTGAGATGAGGTGCACTATGTTTGAAAATGATACGCATGAAATTCTGGCTTATTATGATGGCGGTGCAGAAGTAGGCAGGTTAGAGCGAGGCATAGGAAAAATAGAACTGGAAAGATCAAAAGAAATCATTTCACGTTATCTCAGCGAGTCTACTCATGTTATTTACGATATCGGCGGCGGTGTAGGGGTCTATTCTTCGTGGCTGGCGGAGCTGGGATACGAAGTTCATCTATTTGATCTATCTTCCCAAGCCATTGAATTCGCTCGTCAGCAGCAACTGAATAAACCCATCATCAGCAAGCTGGAAACCGCGGATGCCAGAAATCTTGATCGTAAAGATGAAAGCGCGGACATCGTGCTATTGATGGGACCTTTATATCATTTAACGGAACAGAAGGAACGAGTAAAAGCACTACAAGAAGCGGCGCGTGTCTTAAAGAAGGGCGGAACGCTGATTACTTCAGCTATTTCCAGGTTTGGCTCGCTACTGTGGGGACTATCGGTGTACGACGAGCGCAATACCATTGTGGAGGAAGATGCGTTCATGGATATGGTCAGACAGGAGCTGACAGATGGTCAGCATGTACGACCGGCGGCCTATCCCTCTTTTATCACACGGTCCTACTTTCATACACCGGATGCCTTGCGCGCAGACTGGCAGGCGGCTGGATTACCGAAGCCTCGTGTACTGGGCGTGGAAGGACCCGTCTGGATTGCACCCGGATTTGAGGAAAAGTGGGCGTTTCCTTCCCATCGCAGCCGTTTGCTGGATATAGCACGGCAGGTTGAAGAGCAGGAATCTGTGATCGGTATGAGCCCGCATATGCTTGCAGTCGGTATCAAGCCTTGAAGCTCATCAACTCTACAACTATGGAGAGATATAGCCTATGAGAAGACGTAATCGTTACATCGTTAAGTCTGCAATCATTCTGATCGCAGCTATAATCGGAATGGTTTATATCGTAAATCTGGATACCTCATTTAGAAAAGTCGTTTGGGATCGCATGGATTCAGCCAAGATTAATACTATTCTCATTAGTAAATCGCCAGACTATACAGACCAATTGGTAAAAGACAAGAAGGAAATTCAAAGTATCCTCAATGCTCTTGCTGAAATGAAATTAAGAAAATCCAGTGTATTAGATAAAGGTCTTAATTCTGTATACATGCTCAGTATTTTCGTAGATCACGAAAACGAAAGGGACTTATTTGGCATAACACTGTATGACCAAAACTATATAGAAATATATGATGAAACCAAAACGAAAAATAAAGTTACTTCCTATAAAATTACGAGTGATTATGATGTAGAGCCTATTCGTAAACTATTCAAATAGGCCACCAGATATGGCGGCCTTCCTCTATTGCATTCTATCCTTTTATTCAATCGATTCAGCAAGAGTACGAGCAATCTGCTCGCTGTTTGCTTCCTTATAAATAAAATCATGATAATGTGGCTGATGGATGTCGATCCATCCCTTCTCGATTGCCTTCTGATAATAATGTCGTGCGCGTTTTTGTTCACCCGTCAAATAAAACATGCAGGCGGCATTCCAATATAGCCCCGCATCTCCACTCCAATCCCAGCCTTGATCAAGTGCTTGTGCGTAACTCCAGGCTGAGCGGGCGTAATCAGGTGCTACACCATATTCTATATTGCCATGCATATAATAGTTCCCGTTCACCAGAAGATTGTTTAAGGGAAGATTCCATCCAAACAGAACCGGAAAATCCGCAAGCACTGTAAACCCTACAGATAAGGCTGTTCTTTGAGAAGCTATATTATCGGACCAGCACTGCCAGCCGACGCTGTCGATCCCCCGTTGTTTGGCCAGAGAAAGCGCACCGAGAGCTACCTTTCGGGCCCATCCTTTTTTCTGATAGCTCGCAACAGTTTGAATGCCTAACTCACACTCTTGACCCACGACCCAATCGGTCAAGCACCAGCTGACAATGGCCGGGCCTTCCTCCGTATGTTGAATGGCAGCGCATCCAAATCCATTTTTTTCATAAGCGGCTTGAGAGGGCCAACCGTCCAGGATCTCATGAATGATATCCTCAAGACCCGCCAGATGCCGCTGCTTTAATAGTTCACGATCTATTGCTACGATATCCTCCCCAAGCGGGCTAGCTATACCGTCTAAATGCTGAGTAAACGTCATTCGGCCACTCTTCATAGGCCGTACATCCTTCATCACGGTTTCAAGAGCAGCTTCCCACTTCTCATCTGCCGGGTAATATAGCACATAGTCTAATTTTCCTTTAAATGCAAGTTGAGGTAATAGGATTTCTTGAAGCAACATGTTGATTTCTTTAAAGAAGGCTTTATTGTCCGGACTTCCTCCCAGAAAAATGCCTTGGGGGTTGCTCAATACAGCGGTATTCCCATCATTAGATAAAAAAATTCTACCCGGTATGATGCCGCTAATGACACCTTGAATCGATATGTGATGCTTCATTGTATCAAAAAGACCGAATGCCTTATAAAAATAAGATTCCGCGAGTTCCATTCCTTGAATCATGTGATGAGCACACATTTGTCTGTTTTGCCTCCCATAAGCCTATGAGAGATTCTTATTCATCTAAAGACATAAACCTCTCATAAGCTTTTTGATTTGTTTGTTCGTATTCAAACATCATCACTCCTTTAAACGTATTAGAGGATTAGGCTCTAAGATGGTCTGTACTTGATGCCTCCGCTTCATTATGGATAACACATACAATTCGGTCAAGTGTACTTTTGGTAATAAAGATGGCCTCGGCTGCACTGTTGAATAGCTTCCGTGGACAGGCTATTGTAAGGACAGGAGACTTTTTCCAGATAAACTGAACTTAAAGGAGGTCGTTTTTCTTGATGATCCTTGAACTGGTGGCCATTATTTCTACTGCTGTCTTATCTACGTTTTTTTCCTTTCGATACCGCTTGTGGAGACAACTATAGTGAGAAGTGAACAAGAGATGCTGCATACCATTCTCCAATTTGCTCAAGAGGACGAACGGGTGCGTGCCGTGATTATGAATGGTTCACGCGCTAATCCACATGCTCCACGAGACGTTTTTCAGGATTTTGATATCGTCTTTCTCGTATCTTCCATGGACAGCTTTATTCAGGAACGTCGCTGGATCAACCATTTTGGTGAATTGATCATTATGCAGACGCCCGATGAGCATATGGAACCTACTTCGACGCCCCATGATCGCTTTGTTTTTCTCATGTTATTTACGGACGGCAATCGCATAGATCTTACACTCTACCCTGCGAATAACATCGCCAATTGGACCCGAGACAGCTTAAGTGTACTGCTGCTGGATAAAGATGGACTGGTGGAGCCTTTCCCACCGCCAAGTCTTCAAGATTATAAGACGATACCTCCAACTGCCCAAGTCTATGCGAATTCCTGCAACGAGTTCTGGTGGGTCAGTACTTATGTAGCTAAAGGATTATGGCGACAGGAGCTGCCCTATGCCAAATTTATGCTAGATCGGCCTGTAAGGGATGCGCTTCACTTGATGCTGGAATGGCATATTGGTATACGAACCGACTTCGCGGCAGATCCGGGAAAGCAGGGAAAATATTTCGAGAACCATCTTGAGCCTCGACTTTGGACGCTCTACATTCAAACGTTTGCGGATGCAGATTATGAACATATGTGGCAGTCTCTTTTGATCATGGGAAATTTATTTAGAGAAGTTGCCTTGGAAGTAGCGAACTATTATGGTTACGAATATCCGACTCTGGACGATCAACGTGTTACGAACTATCTCCATCGCGTAAAAGCTCTCCCAGCAGATGCTAAGGACATTTATTGATAAAAAACCAGTCGGCACTTGATTTATATGTGCTAGGCTGGTTTTATTTTTATACACTAACGTTATTCGGTCAGAACCCGGTCACCTCTGCTCGCAGGCTGAGAGATAACCAAAAATTCAACATCCTCATTCGTTTCATTAAACATTTGATGAGGTACCATAGGAGGAATCTCACACCCTTCCTGAGATCCTAATTGGATTTGTTCACCATCCACTTCAAGTACCGCTGTACCTGATAAAATAAAGAAAAATTGGCGTGCATGATGATGATAATGTCTGACCTCATGAGTATTTCCGGGCATCCGCTCATGAATAATACTCAAATCCTTATTTTTCACTAAGCGCCAACCATCACATTGATCTCCCCATATATAATGTTCAGCATTATTTTTACTTATTTTCATATTGAACTCCTCCTTTTTGCAATTACAGTTTCATTTTAAATATGGATTCATAGAGCTACAATCTTATTTTAAAAAAACGGCGGGACAAATGTAAAAAGCACTCCGACTTAGTCAGACTGTTTTTATATATCCGCCTCGATAATTTCCTCCAACTTAATCCAGCTAAAATCCTCTTCCCCACGGGACAGCTTCACTTCTCGCCGACTTGTGTTAATCACCGTGACCAGTCCACGCAGCTCCTCATCATCAAATGGATTGAACACTTTTAGCGTAATAGGCTTACGTTCGTTATAGGATACGATGATGGCCTGTTCAATCTGCTGCATTTCCTGATCGTCCAGTGTCGGTTTGCCGCGCCTACCTTGCTCCTTCATCAGTCTTAAATATGCCTCCCGATGCTCAGGCAAAATCATGCGCGAGCTTTCCCATATGCCATTTCCTTCAAGCTTTTTCCCCATCGTAAGCCCCTCCTATGCTGTTCTGGTTACCGGATGCCATGCCAATACATGATCTAATCGAAAAACACGTGGCTGGCCTGTCTGTAAACAGGTGGCTCGTATCAAGCCATTCTGCACACGATGCACCTCGATACGCCGATGAGACAGTTTGCCCTTCCGATCCAAATACACGATTTCCACGATCTGCCCCACGTATTTTTCCAACATGATCCTTCACTCCTTATCAGAACGTTTGTTTGTATTATATGCGAACATGCGTTTGATTATCAATGTAAAAAAATCCCCTGAGGGATTTGACTCTCTCAAGGGAATTAAAATTCATAAGTGGATAGCTTAATATCTTCTTTATTCAAATCTTTCAGAGGATGGACAGGGCCATTCCAATAAGTGAGGATATCAAGCGGCTCATTAGTACCATGTTCTTTTAAAGAAAGAGATAATTCAAGTAATAAATGGGGAAGTTGATAAGAGCTTGTTAAAAACTGATATTCCTCTGGGCTTTCACAGTCTTCTGCTCGATAGAACACAAAGTATCCCTCGGTATGATCCCCAATGAGTACAATATAGCGAGCAAGAAACATAATTTCGCCATTGGCAAAAGGAATGGAATATGTCGAAGCAGAGATCAAATCTGTCTCTAATCCCTCAATTCGAAGGGTGAGTTCATTGTTAAGAGCATCCATTCTTTCTCTTTGTTCGCTGACGAGTTGTTCATAATTTACAGGGACAAGCCCTCCTTTCTTGATCGTAGCGATCAGTTCGTCTATAAATACTTTTTGAGACAACACTCGATTGCTCATCCTATTCATCTCCATATTCGTGAAAATAAGCATGGAATTCCTGCTTCTACGTGTTCAATAATTATGTATTAAAAATCTTGATTCATTTAACTATCAAGCAATTTTGTGACTGCATTCACGACCCTTTCCATCTCAAATGGCTTAACAATAAAGTCTTTTGCACCTGCCTGAAATGCTTTTATAATCGCTTCCTGCTGGCCCAAAGCAGAACACATCAAAATGTTGGCTTGGGGATCAAGTTCTATGATCTTTTTAACAGCCTCAAGCCCGTCCATCTTAGGCATATTAATATCCATGGTGATTAAATCGGGACGAAAGTGTGCGTATTTCAAAACAGCATCATACCCGTTTTCTGCTTCCGCAATAACAGCGTGACCTAAATCCAAAAGAATATCTTTAAGCACAGAACGCATAAACAAAGAATCATCCACTACTATAACTGCTGCCAAATTAATCTCTCCAATCCGTTGTCAAATGATATGCACGCCCAAACTTCAATATCGGTGAAAAAACTGGTAATATTAATAGAAAGAATCTGTAAAAATAAAAACGCTACCAATGAATTATAAAAGAAATTTGAAACTAGCTACTACAGCATTAGTTTTCAAAAAAACGTTTCACAATGACGTAAATCTTTCCTGTAAAGCAAATTACAAAGCACTAGGTATCTATTGAACCCTTAGTACTATATAAGCTGAATTTAAAAATCACCTATCGTGCCACTCCGCAGACGGAGGGTACTTTCTTGTACAGCACCATTCCGCCTACTCCGTTTTCATGTAAATTTGTGAACCCGTTCCGATTAACAATTTCTACCTTTTAAGGATTCTTAACTTTAGAATATGTAGCCTATATTATAATGTTTCAAATTCAAAGCCCCCTGTCATACCATGCATTACATCACAAGTGAGCCAATCTAATGCATTTTTACTCAATAGCTTCATAACAATTTCTTGTATCTTTACAGATATGTCTCCTGTTAGACAAGATGCTAATTGAATAGATGCAGTGCTCCGATCCTCCACGTAAAAACGATGCAAGCCCGTTTGATAAATTCTCTCCACTCTTGCCAAATGAACAGTGCCAGTTAGAACATACATAGCATAGCCTGGCTTAATAAGATAAGCCTCGCTCGTTTCATAATCAAGTTCTTCCTCTTCCCATACATGAACAATCACAATCTTCTCAAGCACAGCAATGTCTGACATGTCCTTTTCCTCTTTTCTAAAAAAATTTTATTTGATCGGATCAAAACTTAATCTAACAACCAAGCAAATATAATAATCAATTCGTTTGTGAAAAATAGATTTCCATTAGATATTATCGTTTAATATTTATCGTTATACGATAACTCCTATATTGAATATACACTCCTAAACGTTTATCGTCAAATGATTATTTCATAATGCTTACTAACAGGGTAAAATACTTGATAAGAGGTGATTATCTATGGCGATAAATATAAAGTTAGAGGAAACATTGGGCAAAGCAGGAATCACAAAAAATGCCTTGGCTCGTGAAGCAAAAGTTCGACCGAACTTAATCTACGATATGTGCGATGGTAAGACAAAACGCATAGATCTGGAAACATTAAGTCACATTCTCGACACATTAGAAGATCTTACAGGTCAGAGACATAACCTGAGCGATGTTCTGGAATATATCCCACGCAACGCAAAAAACGATCTCTCTTCTGTCTAATGGAGAGAGATCGTTTTTATGGTCTACGTAATAGAGATAACTGCTTATAGCAATAAGTAAATATAATATACCGCAGCTTTTTAAGTATATTTCTGACCTTTTCGGACAGTGTCTTAAAGGAAGCAACAAACTCATGGCAGGCGGCGGTTTTACCGTGCCTGTTCCGGCTGATGGATATTGATTTTCTCGATACACTCGATAGCTTAGGGTAAATAAAAGCCTCTCTTCCAAAGCGGCCGCTGTGGTTATCAGATGAAAAGCGTGGTTGATCACGCTCATGACTATCCTACAGCTTTTCAGCGTATAGGCTCGTAATTTTCTTGCACATCAATGAGAAGGACTGTACTTCATCTTCTGTTAATGCTTCTTCCATTAAATTCATGATTTCATTTCCGAAATCCTCAACACGGTTAAGAAACGCTTTTCCCTCACTAGTAAGTACAATATTATAAGAGCGGCGGTCATTGAGTTGCCTTTCCTGATTTATATACTTTTTCTCCAACAGACGTTTCGTCAATTTAGAAATACCCGATTGTGAAATACCTTTCATTTCAGCGAGTTCTTTTGTTGTTTTAGGACCTTGCTTATTCAAAGTATCCAGTATATAGTATTGTGCCGTTGATACACCTTCTACGCTGAACCGGTTAGAGTACGCTAAAATCATACACTGAAAAGGAACATAACTATCTTCTAAATCTTTTGTTGGCATTGCTTTTCCTCCTATGTGCGCTCAATAAATTCTTCCAGGTAACTTCCTGTAAGTGAATCTCTGCATTTAACTAAATCTTCCGTTAACCCCGTAAATATGATTTCACCACCATTTTGCCCGGCAAAAGGACCTAAGTCGATAATCCAATCAGATTGACAAATAATGTCAAAATTATGTTCGATTACAATAAGTGTTGAATTTTGTTCCACTAGGCGATTCATTACACCAATTAACTGTTTTATATCCGCCATATGCAGGCCAGTTGAAGGTTCGTCCAGGACATAAATTTGCCCGTCATTTTCAAGCTCGGAAGCAAGCTTTATCCTCTGTAATTCCCCGCCTGATAAAGTGTTTAGTGGTTGTCCCAAAGGAATATAAGTGATTCCAACATCTGAAAGCATTTTTAATCCCCTGCTAATTTCTTTTTCCTGAAAAAAGTCCAAAGCTTCGGCTACAGTCATTTTAAGGACTTCACTAATATTTTTGCCTCTTAGCTTGTATTGGAGCACTTCATCGGTAAAACGATCCCCTTGGCATTCCTCGCACACGGTAACAATTGTATCCATAAAAGCTAAGTCTGTGTATGTAACACCCAAGCCTTTACAAACAGGACAAGCCCCTTGCGAATTAAAGCTGAACAGTGAGGCACTAACACCGTTCTTTTTTGCAAATAACTTTCTGATCCTATCAAAGATCCCCATAAAGGTGGCTATATTTGAACGCTTTGACGCTTGTATCCCTTTTTGATCGATGAATATAGTATTAGGATAAAATTGAGGTAATACTTGATTGATAAGCGTACTTTTTCCTGAACCAGCGACACCAGTTACAACGGTCATTACTCCTTTGGGTATTTGAACCGAAATATTTTTCAAATTATGTAATGTTGCATTTTCGATGGAAAGCCAGCCTTTTGGGGTGCGTGTATTGAGTTTAAACTCAGGCTGGTGTGACAAATATTTCCCAGTCAGTGTACCCGATTCCTTTAATCCTTGTAAGTCGCCCTGATATACAATTTCACCACCATAAATTCCCCCACCCGGTCCCATGTCGATTACATGGTCTGCAATCTTTATCAGATCGGGGTCATGTTCCACGATAAGCACGGTGTTGCCTTTGTCCCGCAAAAGTTTCATAAGGTCATTTATTTTGCTTATATCATGGGGATGTAGCCCTATGCTTGGCTCATCGAAAATATAAGTAAGGTCAGTCAGACTACTTCCCAGTTGACAAACCATTTTGATTCTTTGCGACTCCCCACCTGAAAGAGTAGGTGTTTCTCTATTTAAACTTAAATAGCCTAATCCAATCGATACCATCTGCCGCAGCCGATTGACTAACTCTGAAACGATTGTGGTGGTCACCGGAGTATGAATGGCCTCAATAAACTCTAAAAGTTCACTCACCTGCATTTCAGCACATTCAGCGATATTTTTCCCATTCACTTTACAAGATAGGACCTTGTCACTCAGGCGTGTCCCGTTGCAGTGTGAACAAGTCTGTTTGGTAACAAAACGTTCAATTTGTTTACTGTATCTTATCTTTTCTCCTTTTTCTTTTTTTAGAAAACTCCGCTCAATGCGCGGAATCAGCCCCTCATACAACGAGGTTTTGTGCCATTCAGGTGAGGGTTTTTTCACTTTTATACCATCAGCGTAAAGAAGCATTTCCAACTCGGTTTCGGAATAATCCTTAATTTTTTTGTCATTGTCAAAAAAACCTGAATGAATATAGCGTGTTAATCGCCAACCCCCAGGTTCAAAGGTGGGAAAACAGACTGCGCCCTCGTTTAAGGATTTGTTTTTATCTAACAGTCGTTCGATATCAACTGTTTCAACCTTTCCCAAACCTTGACATTGGCTGCACATACCCGCCGGATTATTGAATGAGAACACATCAGAGTACCCTACAAACGGAGTTCCGATTCGTGAAAATAACAGTCGCAATAGAGAATAAATATCTGTAACTGTCCCTACTGTTGACCTTGCGTTACCACCTAACCGTTTTTGATTGATAATAAAAGCGACCGATAAATTTTCAATTGTATCCACATCTGGTTTTCCATAATGCGGCATACGGTGACGAATAAAACTTGTATAGGTTTCATTTAATTGCCGTTGTGATTCTGCCGCTATTGTATCGAATACCAAAGATGATTTCCCTGAGCCGGATACACCCGTAAAAACGGTAATTTCTTTTTTGGAGATCACCACATCTATATTTTTTAGATTTCGTTCCCTCGCTCCTAATACCCGTATACAATTGTCGCTCATTTCATTTACCTTCTTTACAATATAGTTGATTAGGTTGATAGTTGATATGCTCAACTATATTTTATCATTATTTTTATGAATGGCAATGTTGAACTTAGTCAGCAGACACGAAAATCACCAGTAACCAAAGGGCCGATAGTCATAAAAAAAGACGCCGCTTTATTATGCCGACGTCTTTTTCGAACTATTTATTTAAAGTTTACTTATTCATTCAGAGCTTTTTTCAAAGCCTCCAGATTGTTTTTCATCACACCAAGGTAATCCAGGTTCTTCTGTTTGTCTTCATCCGTCAATCCTTCGAGCGGATTCAGTACATCGGTTTTTGAACCGATTTCAGTAGCTACGGTCTCAGCGACCTTCGGATCAACAAGAGTTTCGAAGAAAATCGTTTTAACATTATTTTCTTTAGCAAATTTGATAATACCCGCCAGCTTGTCCGGTGTAGGCTCTTGCTCTGGAGATAATCCGGCAATGGGTACTTGGGTCAGACCATATTGCTTCGCCAAATAGCTAAAAGCAGCATGCTGCGTAATAAAGTCTTTACGTTTTACATCTTTCAGACCTGTTTTGAACTCGGTATCCAGCTCTTTCAGCTTGGCGATATAAGCATCAGCGTTTTTCTCATAATCAGCTTTGTTTGCTGGATCGGCTGCTACAAGCCCTGCTTCAATGGACTCCACTTCTTTTTGGGCCAAGACTGGATTAAGCCATACATGAGGGTCCATCACATGATCGTGATCATGGCCTTCCTCTGCATGTGCTTCTTCTCCTTCTTCCTCCTCAGAGGTGCCTTCCATCAGGTTTAACCCTTTGCTCGCTTCAACTACAACACGCTTATCGTTGGACGCGCTACTCAAAGCCTGTTCTGCCCAGCCTTCGACGATACCGTTATAAACAAACACGTCAGCATCCTTTACCTGTGCCATATCTTTGGCGCTTGGTTCCCAGTCATGCGGCTCAGCACCAGCAGGAATCAACGCGGTTACGTTAGCATGGTCTCCAGCAACTTGCTTGGTAAATTCATACATTGGATAAAAAGTGGTGACCACATTCAGCTTCTTACCACTGTCTGCTGTTTGCGCCGCATTCGGCTCGGTTTGGGAAGCATTTGTAGCTGTATTATCAGATTTGGCTCCGCAGCCAGATAAAATAAGTGCTAGTCCAGCAGACAATACAAATGATTTTTTGAACCATGTATTCATATTCATTACTCCTTTATCCATTAGATTTTTTAGTTATTCTCACTGTAATTACACTCACTGGCCTGCCGCATTCTGCCGTCGGGAAGCTTGTTGCTTGCCCAGCTTGCGAACCAGCTTTTGTATACCAGCTCCTACAATCAGGAATAATAACAGCACCATGGCAATCGTCCCCCCTGGGGGTGTACTAAGTTCATACGATGCCGTTAAACCCATAAATACGCCGATCAATGCAGTGACCATAGATATCCAGATGGCTGCCGCGAAGCTCGGTGCAATTCGAATCGCCAGCGCTGCAGGGAGCACGATGAGTGAGGAGACAAGCAGCACACCGACAATCGGCATTGCAGCAGCTACAATCATCCCTGTTAAAATACTAAATGCAAATGAGATGGACTTGACAGGAAGACCATTGGTCTTCGCCGTTTCTTCATCAAAAGTAATCTGATACAAAGGACGCCGGAATACAAAAAAGAAAATACCTCCGATGACAGCCACAACGATCATCAACATCAGCTCTGTCTGATTGACAGCTACTACCGAACCAAATAAATAAGCGGAAAATCCTTTGTTGATGCTCTGATTCAGATTCATTAAAATAACGGCCGTCGAGAGGCCACCTACCATAATAATAGCCACAGATATCTCACTATATGTTTTATAAGACCTTCGGACGTATTCAACGATAATCGCGCCGATTACGGCAACAATAAATCCGGTTATCGTCGGGTTAATGCCTAAATAGGCACCTGCTGCCACCCCTGCCAGCGATACATGCGATAGCATGTCCGCCATGAGAGCCTGACGCCGCAGCATCAGGTATACTCCAAGCACCGAGGCCAGCAGTGCAATTACCCCACCGGCACAAAATGCCCGCTGCATGAAGTCGTAGTGCAGCATTTCCATCCGCCATCTTCCTTCCTTTCAAGCTCAATAATTCGATCCAGATAATGTTGTACTTCCGATAGTCCATGGGTCACCATGACCACGGTTCTTCCATATTCCTTAACCTGCTGATTCATCAGATCGTAGAAGTGGTAGCGGCTTTCCTGATCCATGCCGGTCGTGGGCTCATCCAAAATGAGCAAATCCGATTCCTGAGCGAGTGCTCTCGCCACACAAATACGTTGCTTCTGTCCACCGGACAATTCGCCGATTTTACGGTGACGCAAATCCCACATCCCTACCTGACGCAGCGCCTGCTCCGTCAGATCATGATCCTCAGACCGCATACGGCGTAACCAAGAGCCATGAGTATATCTTCCTGAACGGACAAATTCCAAAATCGTACTTGGAAATCCGCCATTGAAGGCGGCAATTTGTTGGGATACAAATCCAACAACGAGCTTTTTGCCTTCACCTGTACGATTAGACATGAACACCTTGCCCTTCCAAGGCTGAAGCAAGCCGAGCAACAGTTTGAGCATGGTTGACTTGGAAGCACCATTCGGTCCGGTAATGGCTACAAATTCTCCCGAAAAAATTTCAACATTGGCATCCACCAAGTTAGGAACATCTCCGTAGCCAAATG
>RCUE01000226.1_pt1 | contig 18871 bp, 24 predicted proteins | sample 2166111 | NCBI WGS metagenome assembly RCUE01 (sample SAMN09930795, study PRJNA488358) | compost metagenome | feature: garden; material: soil; isolation source: compost soil in phenylacetonitrile-enriched culture | place: Germany: Experimental Botanical Garden Goettingen | collected 2016-01-27 | reverse complement strand
TTGCACAGACGTTGGGCGTATCACAGATGAGCGTTTCCCGTATTCAGAAGCGGGCTACGGAAAAGCTGAAGCAGATTATGTCTAATTCCTCTATTTCATGAGAAAAACGCGGAATTCTTGGTTTAACATATTTGATGTCACATCGTAAGGACACGTTATTCCGATTTGGGGAAACGTGTCCTTTTTATAAAGCGAAAAAGGTTGGGAGGAAGGTTGGAATCCATGACAGCATTTGAACAGATTTCTTCCTTTCGTGGAGGATGGGAATGGTGGGACATCAGTGCTGGGAATTGGCAAGATTCGGTCATACAGCACTTGAAGGAGAAGCTCCCAGAAGCCGCAGAATGGCTGGACAAGGTAGAGGACATTCCATCCAGCTTTATATCTGTACGCTTTCCAGATGGCAATCAGCCCTTAATGTACGGGTCGCTGATCTACTCCGTTCAAGAGGAAATCGATAGTCAACGCAATTGCAACAAGTTTTATTTTCTGGTTCTAAACCAGAAGTTGGTGACGTTAAATTTGGATCAAAATACCCGTGAAATTATGCACACCGCGGAACGCCAAAAAATGCTGGAACAGTGTGAGGATGCAGCTGACGGCATGTTTGTATTGGCGAGAGCCGTGCTTCATTATTTTCATACAGGTATGGATAAGTTCGAGATCAACCTGAGAAGACTGGAAGAGGACATGGAGAAAAGAAATGCCCGTACACTGATGGATTCTATATTGAATGCACGTTTCGAGCTGTTGTATTGGAGCAATATGTTCATTCCTTTTTCAGAGCTGGTAACGGCTTCTCGGGAGGCATATTTGGATAAACTGGAGGAGAATCGCTTTTTTAAGCAGTTACTTTACCGTGTGACTCGGATGGAAGGACTTTTCCTGCATTATGAAAAGGAAATCGACACCCTGATCTCTATTGACGAGGCCATTTCCGCTTTTAGGGGCAATGAGATTACGAAGACGCTCACCATTGTGACCGCCGTTTTTACACCTGCCACTGTAGTGGGGGCCATTTGGGGCATGAACTTTGAAAATCTGCCTTGGATTAAAACAGGCTGGGGTTTTACCGCCGTGATTATTGCCACATTGCTAAGTATGGCGGGAATGTACGGCTGGCTGATGATGAAGGGGTGGACAGGAGACTTATTGAAAACTAACAAGCGCAACAAATTGTAGCGGCTGCTTACAGCTGTTATAATTTACAAATAAAAAACGATCCATCGTAACAGGAAGCTCTTTGGGGAGTCTATATCGGTTACGATGGATCGTTTTTAATTGAGATAGGGACAATTACTTAGTACCTTGGCTCATTTTGATATATCCTAATAATTCGGCGATGAAATCTCCGATGACCGGAAGATTTAACTGTACCAGGAAACTGAGCAACCAAGCGAGCAAGGCGAGTATGACCACTGTACCCAGCGTAAGACCGAGACCACGTGCAATCCCTGCGGTCAGGTTGCTCATAATTCTCCTTTTCGTGCTGGAGTAGTTCTCTATAATATCTTTGAATTCTGCTTTTTCCAATGTATCTGCGATTTGATCTAGGCGTTTGTTAAGCCGCTTGACCTCATGGCGAAGTTCAAAAGGATGCTCATTTACATCAAAGTCTCTCTCCGGATCATGTGTTTTAACATGATGATGAGTAGAAGAGGTCTGCTTGGATGAAATCTCATCTGGCTGATCTTGAGCCTGGAGGGGGTGAAAGGTTCTCTTGTTGTTCCGAGCAAGATCATCTCCATAGGAGTTTGGTTTGTTCATTGTCATCCCAGCCTTTCTATCATTTAAAAACAGCCAGCTTCTTGCATGCTGGCTGTTCAGTGTTTGGATATTATTTTGGTTGTAATCGGAATGTGTTCCTATTAGGAATTTGCATTTAATTGTTTTTGAGTGTCCTTGGCTGCTTGAGCGGTTGCATCCATAACTTCTTTATCCGCTTTGGCCGCTTCATTAGCGACATCGGCAGAAGCTTTGGTTACGCTGGATACGATGTTGTCTTTACTCTCGGATACCGTTTTGGCTACATCTGCTGTTTTAGTGGAAACGGTTTTGGCCAAATCTGTCGCTTTGCTGCTAACTACAGATGCGACATCCTTCGTTTTATCGGAGACAACAGTCATTTTTTCGGACAGATCACTACGTAAATCGCGACCCGGCTTTGGAGCGAACAGCAGGGCTGCCGCAGCACCAATCAAACCTCCAATGAATAAACCCTTTGCAAAACCTGAAGTGCTTGCCATATTTTGATTGTCCATGTTACTCATGATATATCACTCCTTTTATAGAATAAAAAATATATATAAATGTTAGGTAGCCCTTCTTAATAGTTTGGACACAAGTCCGAGCAAGAACACGAACAATGCGGTTCCAAGTATGGCTGGAATGACTGCAAAATCTCCGATGACCGGGCCCCAGTCTCCCAACAGCATGACACCTAGCCAAGCTCCTACAAATCCAGCAATCATAGAGCCTGCAATGCCGCCAGGCATTTCATGTCCAGCTAGTGCATCGCCAATCAATCCGATAATAATGGCCATTACAATACTTAGTACAATTCCCCACACAAGGATCGCCTCCCTTATCCTAAGTTCACAAACGATAACGTTTTTGATAAATGCTGAGCTTCGATATTGCTGTGCCTTGCTTACTTCGTATATAAACGTCATGACCCGGAGTGAAACAAAAAGCCGAATCGGACGTTATGGGCGGGGGGGAGAAGAAAGTTGCATTTTCGCTCGCCAATAGATCATAGGAACGGTAAACGCCAGCCAAATGATGCCTGCAATATAACCACCCACAATATCTGTAGGAAAGTGAACTCCTAAATATATACGGCTTAGTCCAATCAATATAATGAGCAGTGCACCAAGAACGCACGGGAGGAAGAGCGAACGCTCACGAATCTTTCGTTCTATAGCCCAGATGGCAAATATCATGCCGTAAAATCCCATGGAAATCATCGCATGACCGCTGGGAAAACTGTAGCCCCCGGCTTCAACCAAATGTTGAAGTGACGGGCGTTCCCGTTGCAGAATTTCTTTAATGAGCGTATTCAGCACCCACATCGCCGTAAAGCTGCTTAGGATCGCAAAGGAATAAGCTTTTGAACGAAGAAAGACCCAGCATAAGGTAGCAGCACCGAGGGCGATAATTAACGACATGCTGAATGAACCGAAAGACGTAATGAATATAGCGATGGTTAGCAATTGGTCATGAGTAGCTGCTGTGTCTGGAAAAATAGCATCCTGTATACGCTCATCCCAATATAGAAAAGGAGCCGTGCCAATCCATTGCACAGAGTAGGCGATGAGAAGCATCACAGCGATCATGATAATAGATGCATACAGACTACGACGCAAATAGCTTGGTAGGAACCGGGATGGTTGGGGTTTATGGGATAGCATATGTAATAAATCTCCTCCTTATGGCTGTAATAGATTTAATTTTTCGTACTATTAACTTAACTAATAATGAACTTAAGAGCAAAACTCGACGGAGACGACAGGCTGATTGAGGCATTTAAGCCCGGGGTAAAGGGATCGTATCACAGTGTTTGTAATGCCAGGGCCGAAAGTGGAATAATCATCACGAAGCAAGGCTGCTTTACGGAACTGTAATCCATGGAGGTGTTAAGGATGATTAAAATAGTGACATCGGCAGAAAGACATACCTCAAATAAAGGATGGATTCATAGTGAGTTTAGCTTTTCATTTGCCGATTATGAAGATCCGAGCAATGCCCATTTTGGTTGTATGCTAGCCCATAATGATAACAAACTTGAACCGCAGCAAGGCTTCAAAAGACATCCGCATCACGATTTGGAAATCGTCACTTATGTAATTGAAGGCCAATTGCATCATAGCGACAGCTTGGGACATGAGCAGGATTTAAAAAGCGGCTCGATTCAGGTTCTGAGTGCAGGCATCGGGATTGAACATGAAGAGCGAAATACTGGGGATGAAAGATCGGTTCGCTTTTTGCAAATGTGGTTTTTACCCGAGAGCCCTGGCATTCAGCCTTCTTATCAGGTGCAAAGATTCAAGCACAGTGAACGCCTAAATCGGCTTCAGCCTGTTGTGTCTGGTTCAGAAGTGGAGGGAACGTTATCCATCGCGCAGGATATAAATCTGTATCTGAGCAGATTGGAAAAAGGCCAGCAGCTTGAATATCCGCAGCAAGAGGAGCGCCGCACCCACATTTATGTAGTTAGCGGTCATGTGGAAGTTACGTGCCAGGATGGAGATTTTCAGTTAGGGCCTGGTGATGCTGCACGAATTCAAAAAAGTTGTGCATTAAAGATACTAGCTACAGGTAATGAGGATATATCTGAACTGGTGTTAGCAGATTTACCTTGAAGCATCCTTGAGTGAAGAAGTGTATGAAAATGCGTATATGCAATCGAAAAATAAAGCTCGTATCCCCGTTGCGCGTCTGTTGAAGCGAGCGGAGGTACGAGCTTTATTTACGGTGACAGGGCCACTGGCATGAAGGCTGTTGCTCATGATGATAGGTTGTAATACAGCTAAGCTGTATTCCTATAGGCTGATTCAGGAGGACTTACGCAATCTACCCAGTTCAGAAACAATAGCTTCAACCTCGGAAATGCTCAGGTTAGGCTTGTTTATCACCATATCATAGACATCATGGATGTCCTCGTATTGCTCCAGCGAGAAAGCGGAAGCTTGCATAGCAGCACCACTCGCCATACGGAGCTTGGTTTTAATGCCCTCAATCATATACTCAATGTTGGCATGAGACGGTACAGACAAATCCATCGTTAATTTTCCATCCTTTCATAACAGGGGAAGTTGCCTGTATTGTATCATGTTTTTGTTGTAGAATGTACTGAAAGCCAGATTACCAATATACAACCGAATCAAGGAGGATGGGCAAAGTTGTCTTTGTATAATCGAGCTTCCGCACCCGGACGCTCGTCCTTAGAACATAATGTAAAGAAAACAGATCGAGATGGACTCGCGCCGTTTTTCCGAGAAATTCATCATCAGCATGCTATAGATAAGTTGACTTTTGTTTGTATCGGTACAGATCGCTCGTCGGGTGATTCACTGGGGCCACTGGTAGGCACCATGCTCAAGGAGCAAGGTTTTCCGCACGTGATTGGGACAATGTCGGAGCCCTGTGATGCGGATCATCTGGTTCCATACTTGGAGTGCATTCCCCAAGATCATCATGTGATCGCCATAGATGCTTGTCTTGGACAGCACGGCTCAACGGGAATGTTTCTTATTGCGTGTGAACCGCTAACTCCTGCGCGATCGGTAGGGCTGTCTCTGCCGTCTGTGGGTCATTATAGTGTTGCAGCGATTGTGAATGAGCGCAGTCCCAAACCCTATTGGACACTCCAAATGACGTCGCTTCACTTGGTCATGACAATGGCTGCGCATATTGCTAATGCGGCGGCTTATGAATTTGGTTTAAAAACAGCTTCGCAAGATTTTCCAGAGGGTTACCGTTTCAGATATTGATGGTCTGCTTAATAATATACATCAGCATGTTCTACTCACTAATATATTCAGATCCAATAGATTATATACAGAGAAGGAAGGGTTCCACATGGAAAAGGTATTATGCGAAGGAACGACGATCTGCTATGCCGAACAGGGAAAAGGAGATCCGATCATTCTATTGCACGGATTTTGCGGAAGCTCCTCCTATTGGGATGAGGTTGTTCCCTTGCTGTCCCCAAGCTATCGTTGTATTGTTCCAGACTTGCGTGGACACGGACGCAGCGATGCTCCACTAGGAGCCTATACGATTGATCAAATGGCAGATGATGTGCTTAAACTTCAAGAACAATTGGACATCCCTCAGGCTGCCTGGTTTGGTCACTCCCTAGGAGGCTATTTAGCCCTTTCGGCAGTGCAAAGACATGCAGAGCGCCTTACAGCCTTTGGACTGATTCATTCCACAGCTTATGCAGATACGGACGAAGGTAAAGAAAAGCGTAACAAGGCTGTATCTACCATCCAAACGGAGGGGATTACCAACTTTGTAGATGGACTCGTACCGGGACTGTTTGCTCCTGATCATGTGGAGTCGATGTCCAGCCAATTACTTAAAGTCAAAGAAATTGGCTACAAAACACCTCCGCAAGGAGCTGTAGGAGCATCATTGGCTATGCGCGAGCGTCCTGACCGACGGGATGTGTTGTCGGCTTCTGCCTTGCCAGCTCTTTTAGTAGCGGGGGAGCAGGATCAGGCGGTTCCTCCAGCGCGGACGTTTACAACAGATCGGGCCGGAGTAACTCAGGTTACCCTGCCGGAAGCAGGTCACATGAGCCTGTTTGAGGCACCGGAGCTATTAGCTAATGCTATCTTGGCGTTTTTGGAGCAAAACTTGAAAAAGTAGACTAAGGTAAGCCCAAAAACCGGAACCCTTTGATGTGATCGTCAGAAGGTTCCGGTTTCTTGTATGCAAATTGTTTTTAGATGTGGTCACTATACATTCAGTTTATTTGAATTTTGCTGACTTGTTGTATCATATCGGTTAATGTGCAGAATACCTAAGTCATATTATTTTTGTTCAAGGCAAACGCCGTCGGCAAACCATCAATACTCTCTAAACTTTTCTCGTATGCATACTTTTTAAGTACTTCTTCGCCCATCTGAATCGCCACGTCCTTCAGCTTTTCCCGTTCGCTCGTGTAAGTCATGAAGGGAACTGCAAAACCACATGAATCCTGCACCATATGAACATCAACTACTATGATTTGTCTTGCTCCAGGAAGTGGATTAAAGAGAGGATACAGCTCATTCCAACGCTTTGTATTGGGCAACACGACTGTGCCAGTACCATAGAGTCTTAATACACTGGGCTCGCCTTCAAATGCACAGAACATGATGGTTACCCGTCCGTTCTCTATAATGTGCGCACTTGTTTCGTTGCCACTTCCCGACAAGTCGAGATAGGCTACCTCCTGATCTGACAAAATACGAAAGGAATCATATCCCTTGGGGGAAATATTCACATGCCCCGTCTCGGATATCGGTGCTGATCCTACAAAGAAAATATGCTGTCGCTGTATGAACTCTTTATATTCCGGTAGTATCGCACTGAATTTTTTTCCCATACTTAAACGTCCTCCCCTGTAAAATATCAATGCATAATTTTGTTTCGAATGAAAATAAATATTTTATTTTATTATATGAATCAATAAATAATAAAGATTATTTTTGTTTCGAATGAAACAAAAATAACACGAGACTAACGGAGAATCAATATCAAATTTTCAAATACTCTATTTCGTTAGTCCATGATCGGCTACAAAACACTGTACTAACGGAATGTTACGTGCCATACGTGATTTCTGAGTGTCGAATCTTTGATGCTATAAAGTATTTGTAATTGTGTTAAATGAAATTGCGGCATGGCGGTGGCATTTGGCTTTTAGACAAGGATGTCATACAATCAGAAGACAGAAGTTTCTGGTTGTCTAGGCATCGGGATGAAAGGAAGGGAACGGCTTGCTTAGAAAAGACTATTTGCTCAGTATGATGGAAGAATTGACATCCGCAGTAGCATCGGTGCTCGGTCTGAGGCGTGAAAATAAACACGTCGAAGCGCTAAAACAACTAGATGACCTACTCAACAAGCAGTTTCGCCTTCGTTCAGATTTGCTCAGACGATTGCCGCCGGAACAAATTATTGAGCTTTTCCGATTGGGCCCTGGAATTGAAGCGGATAAGCTTCAGCAGGTGGCTCGCATTTTGGAGGAAGAAGCCGCGATTTACCTGGAAACCAGCAGAACAGACGAAGGTATACGAATCTTGATGAAATCTCTTCATTTATATTTGTACAGCGATACGAATGGCGCGACTCGTGATCTGCAGGTCCTGCCTGAACGAATAGCGTGTATCGTGAAGCTGGTGCGCGAATATGAGCTCCCCCCTGAAACCAGCAAGCTGCTGGCTGTTCATTACGAGCGAGAAAACAGGTTGGACGAAGCCGCCGATGTCTGGTTTGGATTGGCATGGGAGCAGCCAGAGCTGCTAGCGGAAGCGGAGACGTTTTATAGTCAATTACTGGATAAGACCAATGCAGAGCTGGAGCTGGGTGGAATTTCACGCCAGGAAGTCACCGAGGGTTTGACCGAGATCACCCAATTACATGAAAGAAAGTGAGATGTACCTTTTGGATTCACTGCGCGAACTTATATACCAATTGACCACGGGAGGATCCCTCATAACAGCGACGCTGAGTCAGCTTCGCAAACGGGAGGATGCTTCTTTTACTAAAGTACAAATTAAACCTGTAGAATTGAAAAACAAACTGCATTACCAGTTTGCTTTTCATTACAGCAACAAAGTCATTCATGAAAATCTGACCCCTGACGAAGCTAATGAGCGTATGACTGCCTTGTTTGAGGACACGTTCCGCCAAGGACTTTTATGCGCCAAGGATGCAGACTACCAAGTGCTGATCAGTAAAAAATATAAAGTATCCATTCTGACAAAGTCACCGAGCAAAAGTAAAGCCGACCTGTCTCATAATCGCAAAAAGCAATATGTGCTCGAAGAAGGGGAACGAATTCCTTTCCTGATTGAGCTGGGGATTATGAATGAGGATGGTAAGGTACTGGCCCGCAAGTATGATAAGTTTCGTCAAATTAACCGGTTTCTCGAAATGGTGCAGGATGTATTACCTAGCCTTCCGGTAGGCCGCCCATTGACGATTGTGGATTTTGGCTGTGGCAAATCGTATTTGACCTTTGCGTTGTATCACTATTTGGCTGTACAGCAAAAGCGACCATTGCAGATCGTTGGTTTGGACTTGAAGGCAGATGTCATTGAAGCCTGTAATGTTCTGGCTCAAAAGCTGCAATATCGACAGTTGGAGTTTCTGGTCGGTGATATCGCAGACTATAACGAACTGGAACAGGTGGATATGGTTGTTACCTTGCACGCTTGTGATACTGCAACAGATGCGGCGCTGGAAAAGGCTGTTCGCTGGGGTGCTTCCGTCATTTTGTCGGTTCCGTGTTGCCAGCATGAGCTGTTTAACCAACTGGAAAATCCGGTATTGGAGCCGTTGCTTTCCCACGGCATTTTAAAGGAGCGTTTTTCTGCACTGGCAACGGATGGAATCCGGGCCAAACTGCTGGATATGATGGGATATCGGACACAGCTATTGGAATTTATCGACATGGAGCATACACCTAAAAATATTCTGATTCGTGCCGTCAAAGGGCAAGCGGGAGAACAATCCGTTCTGTGGCGTGAATACACAGCATTTCGGGATTTTATTCATGCTGATCCTTATTTGGAACGCGCTTGTGCGGACTTGCTTCCCGAAGGAGCGGGGAAAAAGCAGACACATAGCTAGGAATATAGTAAAAGTGGAGCCACTGCGGGGTGGCTCCACTTTTTTGTAGTTCACAGTTCATGATTGCAGTACACAAACATCTATCCGCCATAGGCATTTCTAAAAGCGGTGCACAAGACATCGCGATCCACCTTCCACAATGCCGCGAGCTCCTCGCTGACATCTTCATCCCACCAGTCGCACAGTAGTTTGCGATTACTATGGTTTTCCGCAATCCAGATAAGGTGTCCGACGACCTTGCGGCAGTATAGTTCTTCGCCCTGCTTGACCAGATCAGGAGCAATGTGAACAGGCAGACGTTTGCAGGTTCGATACAACTCTTTGGTACATGCGCGGCGGATACCACGAGCCGTGGGTAATCGGGATTGTGAATTGTCATGTTTGGGGAATTTGCCGGGAGGCATATTGTACCCCCTCCTCTCTCTCACAACTTATGCGGGCAGAGGATCCGGGGTCACTGACTTCCCTTTTTGGACGAAGTGGCGACTTGTTCTGCCGCTGTGATACACTAAATGAAAATAGAGAAACAGGCAGGGAGTGGGAAGAGAGATGGACCAAATATCTAGTATCATTAATTATTTGTTTGAGATCATTCGTAGTCTTGGGTATTTTGGTATTATGCTAGGCTTGATGGTGGAGGTCATTCCAAGTGAAATAGTCCTCGCTTATGGCGGTTTTTTAGTGTCCTCGGGTCATATTAATTTTTTTGGCGCAGTCGTGTTTGGAACGATTGGCGGGGTGCTGGCCCAGTTGTTCATTTACTGGATTGGACGCTATGGCGGCAGACCCGTTTTAGATAAGTATGGGAAATACATACTCATCAAAAAAAGTCATGTTGACCACGCTGAAGCCTGGTTCAATAAATATGGCACAGGGGTCATTTTTACAGCTCGCTTTATCCCTGTTGTTCGTCACGCGATCTCAATCCCTGCCGGGTTGGCTCGAATGAACGTATGGCGCTTTATTATTTTGACAACGCTGGCGATTATACCTTGGTCTGTTTTGTTTATATATTTAGGTATGCTGTTGGGAGACAAGTGGGAACAAATTGACGAAGTGGCAGCACCTTACATCAAACCGATTTTGCTGGTTGCTCTTGCGCTCTTGATCATTTATTTTGTTATCAAATGGATTGTAGCCAAAAACAAAAAAGGAAGTGTATAACATGAGCCGTACTAACGTATCGCAATATTTCGGAAAGGGCTTGAGTCCTGAACAATTTATGGAGGGCATGGAAAAGAACAAAGAAGCCTTCCGCTCTGGATACGATCAGTTTGTGTGGAGCAGCGAAGAGGATCGGGAGTTTTTTGAAAGCCTGAACCATCGTGATGATCTGCGTGTGCTTATATTGGCTGCCGACTGGTGTGGGGATGTAGTACGCAATGTGCCAGTTGTGTTCCGCGCGTTGGAGAATAGCGGGATTCCAACCGAAGTATTGATTCTGGAAAATCATCAGGCGCTGATGGACGACTTCCTGACAATGGGCGGACGTGCTGTGCCGATTGTGATTTTTGCGGATACAGGAGGTCATGTACTTGGCCACTGGGGACCACGCCCTGCACATGTCCAACAAATTATGATCGAATTCAAACGTGAAAATCCAGATCGGGAAGCCGATGACTATCAAGAAAAAATTGCAGTAGCTCGCAAAGAAATGGCTGAAAAATATGGGGAGGGAACCGAGGTCCATCCTGTGATTGTTCAGGAATTACGCGAGCTGATCTCGGGATTTTAACTTATGACATTATCTATTCGCAGTTTTAATCTCGGCCCGCTCCAGACGAATGCTTATTTGCTTCAAGGAGATGATCCGAAGCGCGCTGTTATTATTGATCCAGGGATGAATCCGGGTCCTTTGCTGAGAGCCATTGAGCCACTGACGATTGAAGCTATCCTGCTGACGCATGCCCATTTTGACCATATCGGAGGAGTAGAGGAGATTCGCAATGCCAAAGACTGCCCGGTTTATCTGCACGCCTTGGAGCAAGACTGGCTTACATCTCCTAAGCTGAATGGCTCCTTGATGTGGCCAGAGGCATCCCCTCCGATCTCGACGGAACCAGCCGAATATGACTTGGCAGAAGGTCAACAATTGAACCTGATCGGTCACACGTTCCGGGTTTTCCATACACCGGGCCATTCACCCGGAAGTGTCAGCTTTTTATGCGGCAAAGATCTTTTTTCCGGGGATGTGCTATTTCGTCAGGGCGTTGGACGCACGGATCTGGCGGGCGGCCGCGAACGGGATCTATACGATTCTATTCAGAACAAATTGTTTCCACTCGGAGATGACGTTACAGTCTATTCCGGTCACGGTCCCAAAACGTCCATCGGTTATGAGAAAGCTAACAATCCGTATATCCGGTAAATGTGATGAATGTTCAGTAGGGGCAAAATCAAAGGTGTGACAGGTTTTGCCCCATTTCGACAACAAATTATAAATTATGTATAGACAAAGGTTTTTATTTTTGTTAACATAAATTTATTAAAGTTACATACTAAACTCGCGAAGCACGCAAGCTGTGGATGAATCCCGGTTTGCGTTCTTTTTTTTGCCCATTAAGAGGATAAAGAGGCATGAGGCCGTCAGATCACAAGGGGGAGCAAGAATGAAAAGAAAACATATATATGGGGTACAACGTGAGATTGGAGGTAGTTTCCGGGTTCCCAATATAATAGATATTGAAGATTCTGTGGCAGATTCCGAGCCGAAGATCATAACTTGGAAAAAGGTGAAACGACGGGGCGGAATCCCTACACAAAACTGGCATGTGAGGCTGAATGAACACAGGTTGGGACGTGGAGACGGTCGATTATGAAGATACATAGATGATATAGACAAGCTACTTTTTTTTTAGTAGACTTAGCAGATAAGTTCAGACAAACGGGGGGGCTAACGATGCATCATTTAGGAGCTAGAATTATGATCGTCGCGGATGCTTTTGAGCAGAATCTTCCTGTGGGCGAACATGGTTATATCATTGCTTACGACCGTAATGCGGACAATGCTTTTGACTATGTCATTCGCGTACCGAAGGTGAACCGCAATTTTTTTGTACCATCCGGAGACATCGAGCTGGAAGAGAGTATTCTCAAGCTGGAAGCCGAGCGGATTGAGCGTGAAGCGCTGATAGATTACGCCCTTGCTACTCATAATGAGAAACTGTTCAAGCATGTAATGAACGGTGGTCTTGATTCGGTAGAGACTGAAGAGGAAGAAGAAACCGCGGCAGAGTTGTTGTCACAGGCTGATTTTATCAGACAAGTCAATTTGCGTGCTTGGATATAGGAGTCGGCTACGGTCGATTCTTTTTAAGAATATATAAAGGGCACAATCTCAGCTCCTATAGTTTTCACGAAAGAGCACCGAAAGGTGCTTTTTTTATATTCTTTTAGCAACATTTACCTCATCGAAGTGCAGTTTGCTTCTGTACCGCGTCAAAGATTGAATTGTAAAGGGTTCTATCCTATAATTAAAAACGTTATTTCAAAGTTCGGTGCAGCATTTTTTAATATCAGGATTTTGCAAAATTCGATTTCAGTCGCTTATTGGATTTTTTGCAAAATCCTCATATACATGAGGAGGGTTTTGTATGAACATTTCCACGGAAGATGTCCGTCACGTAGCCAAGCTGTCCAGGTTGAATCTGACCGCGGCTGAGGAAGAAACGATGACAGGACAATTAAACGCCATTCTCCATTATGCGGAGAAGCTGAATGAGCTGGATACGGAGCAGGTAAAACCGACCACTCATGTGCTGCACGTCAGCAATGTCATGCGAGACGACGAAGTTCGCGAAAGTTTGACACATGAGCAAGTGATGCGCAATGCACCTGAAGAAGAAGACGGACAGTTTAAGGTTCCTGCTGTTCTGGAATAGATCTCATATTTGAAAGGAGGATGCAAATTGAGCTTGTTCAATAACACATTGCCCGAGATACATAACAAGCTGCATCAAAAGGAAATTTCCGTGAGTGATCTGGTAGGACACGCTCTGGAGACAATTGGTGCGCGGGAAGACAAGATCAGAGCTTATATTACCGTTGACGAGGAACAGGCCCGTGCATCCGCACGTCAGCTGGATGATCAGCTGATTTCCGGAGAGGAAAGAGGATTGTTGTTTGGCCTGCCGGTTGGTATTAAGGATAATATTGTGACAGAAGGGCTGCGTACAACATGTGGCAGTCAGTTTTTGAAAAATTTTGATCCCGTTTACGATGCCACAGTTGTTAGCAAGTTACGCGCAGCGCAAACCGTGACACTCGGTAAAATGAACATGGACGAATTCGCCATGGGCGGCTCTAACGAGAACTCCAGCTTTTTCCCTGCACGTAACCCTTGGGATTTAGAACGTGTTCCCGGCGGTTCCAGTGGCGGCTCGGCTGCGGCTGTTGCAGCGGGTGAGGCTTATTTCACGCTCGGCTCGGATACAGGGGGTTCCATTCGCCAGCCCGCTTCTTACTGCGGAGTAGTTGGCCTGAAACCAACCTATGGTCTAGTATCCCGCTTTGGACTGGTGGCTTTTGCCTCCTCTTTAGACCAAATTGGACCCATTACTAAAAATGTTCAGGATTCGGCCTATGTCCTACAAGCCATTGCAGGTTATGACCAGAAGGACTCCACTTCTGCAAAGGTAGACATTCCTGATTATTTGAACGCTTTAACCGGGGATGTAAAAGGACTACGTATCGCTGTGCCTAAAGAGTATCTTGGTGAGGGCGTCGATCCTCAGGTCAAGGAGAAGGTGCTGGATGCACTGAAAACGCTGGAAGGATTGGGCGCTGTATGGGAAGAGGTATCTCTTCCACACACGGAATATGCGGTTGCGACATACTACCTGCTGGCTTCATCCGAAGCGTCATCCAATCTGGCACGTTTTGACGGCGTGCGCTATGGTGTACGTTCTGACAATCCAGACAACCTGCTTGATCTATACCATCAGTCCCGTACGCAGGGTTTTGGTCCTGAGGTGAAGCGTCGGATTATGCTGGGTACCTATGCACTCAGCTCCGGGTACTACGATGCTTATTATTTGAAAGCTCAAAAAGTGCGCACACTGATTAAACAGGATTTTGATCGTGTATTTGAACAATATGATGTGATTATCGGACCTACTGCACCGACAACTGCTTTCAAAATCGGCTCGCAAGTGGACGATCCATTAACAATGTATTTGAACGATATTTTGACGATTCCGGTGAGCTTGGCTGGTGTGCCAGCCATTAGCATTCCGTGTGGTCTAGCGGATGGAATGCCAGTCGGACTACAAATCATCGGAAAAGCCTTTGACGAGTCTTCCGTGCTACGCGTAGCTCATGCTTTTGAACAAAATACCGAATTTCACAAGCAGCGTCCGCAGCTGTAATTTGCCAAAAAGGAGGGAACCTATTCATGTCTACAACTACATCCAAGTATGAGACGGTCATCGGACTTGAAGTGCACGTGGAATTGCATACGAAGTCCAAAATATTTTGTGGATGCTCGACATCCTTCGGAGCACCACCCAACTCTCATACATGTCCGGTCTGTCTCGGTCATCCAGGGGTATTGCCGGTATTGAACCGTCAGGCCGTTGATTATGCGATGAAAGCAGCAATGGCGCTGAATTGCACCATTGCTGATGTGAGCAAGTTTGACCGCAAGAACTATTTTTACCCCGATTCACCTAAGGCCTACCAAATCTCACAATACGATCAACCCATTGGCGAAAATGGCTGGATTGATATTGAAGTGAATGGTGAGACAAAGCGTATCGGTATTACTCGACTGCATCTGGAAGAGGACGCAGGGAAATTAACACATGTTGATGGTGGCTACGCATCTTTGGTCGATTTTAATCGGGTCGGCACACCATTGGTCGAGATCGTTTCGGAACCGGAAATATCTTCGCCGGAAGAAGCCAAGGCCTATCTGGAAAAAATACGTGCCATTATGCAGTATTGTGACGTATCCGATGTGAAGATGGAGGAAGGATCACTTCGCTGCGACGCGAATATCAGTCTTCGTCCGCATGGACAAAAAGAGCTAGGAACTAAAGCGGAACTGAAAAACATGAACTCCTTCCGTGGCGTACAGCGCGGACTGGAATATGAGCAGTTCAGGCAGGAGCAGACGCTGGACGAAGGCGGAACAATTGTACAGGAGACACGTCGTTGGGATGAAGCACAAGGTAAAACTTTATCCATGCGTGGTAAAGAACAGGCCCATGACTATCGTTATTTCCCAGACCCGGATCTCGTTACTCTTCATATAGACGAGGAATGGAAAGAGCGCATCCGTGCTTCGATTCCTGAATTGCCTGACCAGCGTAAAGCACGCTACACTTCCGAATATGGATTACCTGAGTATGATGCCCAGGTGATTACGTCCTCCAAGCCATTGGCCGATTTGTTCGAGGATAGCCTTCAATTCACCAAGGATGCCAAAGCAGTATCCAACTGGATTATGGGGGATCTACTCGGTTATTTGAACAGTGCCGGTATTGAACTGTCGCAGGTTAAATTGACCGGTCGGGGCTTGGGTGAAATGATCGGACTGCTGGAGAAGGGAACGATCAATAGCAAAATCGCTAAAACGGTCTTCAAGGAAATGCTGGAAAGTGATAAACTGCCACAGCAAATTGTCGAAGAAAAAGGGCTTGTACAAATCAGTGATGAGGGTGCGATTCTTACAATTGTCGAACAAGTTGTAGCAGCTAACCCGCAATCGGTCGAGGATTACAAAGCTGGCAAGCAAAAGGCCATCGGCTTCCTAGTCGGTCAAGTGATGAAGGAGAGCAAGGGGAAGGCAAACCCTGGCCTTGCTAATAAGTTGCTGACGGAAGTGCTGAACCGCTAATGGCATAGATTTGACAGGGGCTTGTCTTTTAGGGACAGGCCCCTTTTGCATAGCCGCTAAGAATGGTTGGCGCGAACAAGCTTTAGAACCTGATGGCATTTTATGAGTTTCCTTAGGAGGGAAAACAGCATGGTTACCCTATGTTCATTGGAAGATGATGATATCGTCAGTCAGATATGGCGTCTACAGCATGTTGCCTATAGGCTGGAAGCTGAGCTGATTGGGTTTGATGAAATTCCTCCACTGATGGATACATTGGATACGCTGAGAAGCTGTGGAGAGTCTTTTTATGGGTGGCTGGAGGACGGTGAATTGCTAGGAGCACTGGCTGTGCAGTCCGAATCGCCCGATTCGCTTACCCTTACACGTATGATGGTTCACCCAGATCATTTTCGTAAAGGCATTGCAGATTCTTTAATGAAGCATGTTTTGAATGAATATCAAAATATCCCGTTGTTTATCGTCTCTACAGGAACTCTAAATACTCCTGCGGTGGCGTTATATCGAAAACATGGCTTTCGTCCCGTATCTGCGGCTGAGGTCGCTCCAGGCGTGGAATTAACTACCTACCATCTGCATAAGGTGGAATAGCATTGAGGTATCAAATTGACATTAAAAATGCACATAAGCCCACAAACCGCGCACCCGGAGTGGGAAGCACGACATAACCGGGAGGAGAGACTCGAATGAATAATCCGTGGATTATAGACGATTCACATATCATTTTACGGCTTTTACTGTCCATGCTTCTCGGTGGATTCATTGGGTTTGAACGCGAGCGTTCCAATCACGCAGCTGGTTTGAGGACTCATATTATGGTCAGCCTTGGTTCGACGCTGATTATGCTACTCTCCATTTACGGCTTTGCCGATTTTATTAAAGAAGCTAATGTACGCATAGATCCCGCTCGTTTGGCTACCGCTGTGATCACTGGCGTAGGCTTTTTGGGTGCAGGAACGATTATGTTCACAGGTAAATCCATTACCGGACTAACGACTGCGGCTTCCATTTGGGTCGTGGCTGCTATTGGCCTTGGGGTTGGAGCAGGGTTTTATTTCCCATCTATAGCGGCGACAGTGCTCGTATTTTTAAATTTATGGGTGTTTAACAAAGTTGAACTTCGGTATATGCGTGGACGCAAGCGCCATCTTATTACATTGTACGGATTGGCCTCTCACGGATTGCTGGATCAGATTTCGACTTATTTAGAGCAAGAAAAAGTGGAAATACGTAAAATAATGATTAAAGAACATGAAAATGTCCCATTTCACGAATTACATCCAGATCGGCAGAGTATGGAGGTTTCCCTAGAGGTGCTGGCCCGTCATGATTTTAATCCTGTACGTATTGCAGCAGATTTACGACAATGGGAAGATATAGCTGCAGTCTCTGTTGAGTAATAGGGTACCTTTTTTTAACAGTTACTCTTAAATCTGATTGGGGTACTATGTAAGCATTGAAATGTTTTTCAGCGGAACCACGTATGGGATTCAAAGGGGAGGATGGCATGAACTCGGAACAACCGTTACCGTCTGGAGAGGCTGGACAGCTACAAGCATCGGAACAGCGGGAACAGCCCAGACAGGGGAAGCGTCTAAAATACGCTAAATTTCGCAAAGTGATTGCCATTATCATGGCGGCATTGTTACCCGGACTAGGACATCTTTTTTTAGGACTGTTTATCAGGGGGCTTAGTTTTATTGTATTGCTCCTGCTAGATATTTTTGCGATGCTGTATGTTTCCTCTGACGGCTTAAGGATCAACATTCCATTACTTATTTTGCTTGGATTGTTCATACCTGTTTTATATTTTTATAATGTATATGATGTCTTACAGTCTGCAGATTATATGGTTCGCTATCGACGTAAGCCCGATCGTTATGTACGAATGGATGCTAGAGGCCAGCAAAGTAGTCCTTTTTATACGTGGGAGAGAGGCTTTGCTTTTGCTGTGCTGATGGTGGCAGGCGGTGGGCTTATGATTTTGTTTCGCATGAAACCTCGCTGGTTGAGCAATTTCTTTGAGGATTATGGATTCCTTACGCTGGCTATTTTATTAATGATGATCGGTTTATTCCTTTTTCTAAGGGAAGCCCTTCTGACCTTTAAGCGTAAAAAGTTGAAAGAAAGAGGGTGAAGCTGGCGTGCACCGTAAAATAAGAGTCGGGCGCTACACCTCTTCGCTTCTGTTGATGGCTGTAGGCATTTTGCTTATTGTAGATGTGTTTCAAAATACTGAATATATGCTTCAACTCCTCGTTTGGTGGCCCGTAATCTTCGTGCTTTGGGGACTGGAGTATCTAATTTTTTTTGCTGTGTACTTTCGGAAAGAAGGCAAGTCTGACAATGGAAGGCGATTCAGACCTGACCTAAAGGGGATTCTGTCCGCTTTGGTAGTGGCAGCCTCGGTTTTTATCGTGACCCAGCAAAATCATTATATGTATCTGTGGAATCGGGTCAGTCTCAATCTGACGTCAGCCTCTATGGATTTTAGCCAGGCTAAAGAGAATCGGTATGATATGGGTGGTGTGCTGGTACCTGTAACTATGCAGACGTCCGATTTAATAGTTGATTCGGTTAATGGTGATGTAACACTGATCAGACGACCTGTGTCCAATATAGAGGTACGAGGGACTCTATGGGTGGATCAAGCGCCTGCTGCCGAAGCGGACAAGATTGCTCAAG
>RCUE01000225.1_pt1 | contig 18985 bp, 19 predicted proteins | sample 2166111 | NCBI WGS metagenome assembly RCUE01 (sample SAMN09930795, study PRJNA488358) | compost metagenome | feature: garden; material: soil; isolation source: compost soil in phenylacetonitrile-enriched culture | place: Germany: Experimental Botanical Garden Goettingen | collected 2016-01-27 | reverse complement strand
TGAAAAAAACAATAAGGAATGCTCCCTAAAAAGAGCATTCCCGAGTAAGAAAGAGCATTTCGATAAAATACCTTTATGTATACAGTAATTTGAACCTTTCCGGGGTAATTCCTTCAGCTCGGCGAAAAGTTGCCACAAAATGACTGGTATCTCGGAAGCCCACTCGCTCCGAAATCTCCTTTACTGTTAATTGCGGATATTCCGCCATCATTTCCTTGGCCTTCCGCAGCCGAATCACAATCAGATAAGCATACGAAGTCACACCAAACGCTTGCTTAAATAATGTATTTAAATGACGGGAGCTGACATTCATCATAACTGCCATATCACCTAGGCCCACATCTGGACTGGCATAATTTTGCTCCATAAAGGCCAGTACAGGGGTTAATCGTTCCACATTATGGGATAGGGAAGGCATCGAGCTATGTTGTCCATGTTTACGCAGCAGAGTCAGAAAACGATACATATTGGCCGAAGCATCTAATCCAGACAAATCACGTTCACTAACCATGGAATGAAGCATCGTTTCCCCAAAACTGTGCAGCTCGCTATCCGGGTCCCAATGATACCCACGCGTATGCTTTAACCCCAGTGCAGTCAGTACAGCAGCGGCGATGGGGCCGTCAAATGTAATGTATAACGTTCGCCATACCTTGGTCGCCCGTCTGTATGCATGGGATTCCCCAGGTAGCAGCAGAACTCCAGACTGCTCCCCCAGACGAAAGGTCCCCCCTTTAAATGTAAACATCCCTTCACCAGACACCGTCTGAATCCAGTGAAAGCACGGATAGCCCTCTGGACGGGACACATCCTCCTGCCTGCTGTTAAATCCGATACTTTCAATAAAAAGGGGTAAAGAGTGCTCACGCGTAGTCAGGAAAAATCGCAAATGATGGGGAGTTAAAATCATAAAAAGCACCTCCGGCGTATGCGGGTATGTATTTCTCATGTAGATCCATATTGTTATATACACGTTCATTTTATTATATTTAAAAGCAGTTATTTGTATTATAAGATAGGATTATTCTTATATACAGAGGTGATTGGCATGATAAGCAGTAAACTTCCTAAAGTATTTTACGGTGGAGATTATAATCCTGAGCAATGGGATGAGGCCACGCATCAGGAAGATTTACGGATGTTCAGGCAGGCAGGGATTGATATCGCCACGGTCAACGTATTCTCATGGGCCAAAATTCAATCCGACGAAATCACATATCATTTTGAATGGCTGGATCAATTGATTGACAGTCTTTATGAAAGCGATATCTTCGTTTGTCTAGCTACTAGCACGGCAGCACACCCTGCTTGGATGGCTACTCGCTACCCCGACGTTCTCCGGGTGGACGCTGACGGACGGAAGCGGAAGTTCGGTGGTCGCCACAATTCTTGTCCGAATAGTCCTACGTATCGAAAATACTCGGAGCAGATGGCTGACCAACTTGCAGAACGATACAAAAACCATCCCGCAATCCTCGTGTGGCACGTGTCCAATGAGTACGGCGGAGATTGCTATTGTGATAACTGCGCGGCCGCATTCCGGATGTGGCTCAAGCAAAAATACGGATCACTGGAAGAGCTAAACCGGGTGTGGAATACTTCCTTCTGGGGTCATACCTTCTATGATTGGGATGAAATCGTGCCACCAAATAATTTGAGCGAGCATTGGGGAGAAAATCACTCCTCCTTTCAGGGTATATCCCTCGATTATGCACGATTTAATTCAGACAGTATGCTGGATTGCTATCTGCTGGAATACAACGCAATTAAAAAGCATATTCCCCATGCCGTGATAACGACCAATCTGATGGGATTTTTCAAACAACTGGACTATTTTAAATGGGCTAAGCACATGGATATTGTATCTTGGGATAGTTATCCTGCGGCTAATACCCCGCCGAGCTATACCGCGATGGCACACGATCTGATGCGCGGCTTGAAGGATGGGCAACCCTTTATGCTGATGGAGCAAACACCGAGCCAGCAGAACTGGCAGGCGTATAATTCGCTTAAACGGCCCGGCGTTATGCGGTTATGGAGTTATCAGGCAGTCGCGCATGGCGCGGACACGGTCATGTTCTTCCAGCTTCGCCGCTCAATCGGCGCATGTGAGAAATTCCACGGGGCTGTTATTGAGCATGCCGGGCATGAGAACACACGTGTATTTCGCGAGGTGGCACAGCTTGGCAGTGAGCTTGGCGCATTAGGCAACACGCTACTTGACGCGACCGTCAATGCCAAAGTAGCCATTTTGTTTGATTGGGATAATTGGTGGGCATTGGAAAAATCAAGCGGTCCTTCTGTCGCCTTGAAATATGTGGATCAGGTGCATAAGTATTATGCGACCCTCTTCCGGCGTAACGTACAGATAGACCTGATTTCCGTTGATGCAAATTTCCAGAAATATGATCTCATTATCGCGCCTGTACTCTACATGGTCAAGCCAGGTACCGCCGAGAAGCTGGAACAATTCACAGAGCATGGAGGCACCTTCGTAACGACCTTTTTCAGTGGCATTGTAAATGAAAACGATTTGGTCACAACCGGAGGATATCCTGGTAAACTGCGTAACTTGCTCGGGATCTGGGTGGAGGAAATTGACGCGCTTCTGCCGGAATCATACAATCGCATTGTATTAAAAGAAAAGGTGGGCGTATTACAAGGTGAATATCAATGTGGCCTGCTCTGCGACTTGTTGCATAGCGAAGGTGCCGAGGTGCTGGCGGAATACGGCGATGATTTCTATCAGGGCATGCCAGTGCTGACACGCAATCGTTTCGGTCAAGGCGAGGCATGGTACGTTGCTTCAGATCCTGAAGAGACTTTCCTTGATGGCCTGTTGGGCTACATTTGTGAGCAAAAAGGGATTCCATCCCTGCTGCGCGCTCCTGCGGGTGTAGAAACCACTGTACGGACCAAAGATGGAAAATCATATCTGTTCATTCTGAATCATAACGCCCAGACGCAGCAATATCATCTGGATGATCAGAAAGGGAATGAGCTAATCAGCGGTAAATACCTGGAAGGAGATATTTCTATTGAAGGCTACGGCTTTCAAGTACTGGAGCTAGCATAATCACTCAGATTTGACACATACAGTTCACTTTGCTGCATGAGTATAATCTAGGTATCAAAGGAGTTCATCATGAAACGACTGCTATGGATCGGCAGCTTGTCTTATTTTTTAATCGGCCTGGCACACGTGGTTGTAGGCTCCCTACTGCCTGTGTTGTTAGAGCATTACGGTAGAAACTATACGGATGGCGGTAGTCTAATCTTCGCTCAATTTTCCGGTTTTCTGGTTGGAGTCCTGCTGTCACCGTGGCTTGCCCGAAGTTTCGGCAAACGCCGAAGTCTGGTATTCGCCCTGCTCTTGCTGTGCGCGGCTGAAGTGCTATACTCATTGCTGCCGCCTTGGGGTTGGCTATATGCCGTCGGGGCAGCAGCGGGGTTTGGCTTCGGCATGGTAGAAACACTCATTGGCACTATTATTATCAGCGGCATTACTCAAGGAACGGGCGCGGCGATGAGCCGTCTGGAAGTCTTTTTTGGGATCGGCGCTTTGGCTATGCCCGCTATCGCCAGCCAACTTATCGCTCTTGGTTGGTGGCGATTGGCCTTTCCCATCATTTCCATGTTTGCAGCCGTGACCATTATAGCTTGGCTGCGCGGGTCCTTCGGCACGCTGGACGCTGTATTGGACCCACAGGAACACCGAGATAACAGCCTTAAGCGTTCGACTAATTCTCTGAAGTCACCCACGGAGAAAGCCTCTGAGGGTAGCCCTATTGGCAATTGGAAGCTACTTACACTATTTATCGTCTTTTTCTTTATCTATGTAGGAACAGAGATGAGCTTGGCCAATTTCCTGCCCTCCATGTTCATCGAACGGCTGGGCCTCACTCAAGCGGAGGCAGCACTCAGTGTCACCTGCTTCTGGCTAGCAATGGCTACCGGACGGTTGTTCGCAGGAAGTATTGCTGATCGGTACGGCTATGGTGTCTTTGTAGCCCTAAGCTCGCTGGCGGCGACCGTGCTGCTATGCGTGTTCCCGCTGATCAAGGGAACTACCGTTGCCTTTGTCCTTATCACACTGCTGGGGCTGGGCATGTCGGGCATTTTTTCCATCGCACTTGTTTTTGCCAGCAAAATGATGCCAGGCACCGAAGAATCTACCACCAGCCTGCTTATAGGCGCAGGTGGAGTTGGGGGAGCTCTGCTGCCTTTATGGCTCGGAAATAGCATGGATCGTGGTGGAGCAGTCTCATCGGCGTGGTTGCTGGCAGGCTTCACATGTATCCTGTGCCTGCTTGGGGGCATCTTGTACGCCCTATATGTGCGCAAAAAGCGGCTTCAAACCGCCTCATCATGATATATACCTCTACTGGTGCCTTTGTCTGTTCCTTGGTTGTCATCCAAGTGCACATTCAAAGGTGCTTTTTTTACATACTAGACGAATGTACCTTGTACAGTAGCCTGTTTTTAGTCAAAATAGATCGTTTCCTATGAATCACAGGACAGATATCCATGCCTCCTCTAGATGAATGGAGTAGTATACAACAAACCATATGGAGGTGTTTGTATTGGGTCATCCTGAATTAAAACGAAAAAAAGGCCGTAAAAAAAATGTTTTTGTCCGTGCCTGGTTTGATAAGTTAGAAAAAAAGTTTGATGAGAAGCCCCCAAAGAGAAAAGGCCGCTCGAAAAGAAAGTGCCACTCGAAAAGAAAGTGCTTTTGTAAGGAAATCGTCGTCAAAAAGCAAATCGTCCGTGTAAATATCCCTCAAGATGTTTTTGGTGCAACGGGTGCTCCTGGAGCTATAGGTGCAGCAGGTAACGTAGGTGCAGCAGGTAACGTAGGTGCAGCGGGTGCCGTAGGTACAGCTGGGGCTGTCGGGGCTGCCGGAAATGTTGGCGCAGCGGGGGCTGTGGGTACTGCGGGCGCCGTTGGGGCTGCCGGAAATGTGGGTGCAGCGGGGGCTGTAGGCACTGCGGGTGTGGTAGGACCGGTAGGACCAGTAGGACCAGTAGGACCAGTAGGACCTGTAGGACCTGTAGGTCCTGCGGGCGTTGCTGGATCAGTAGGACCAGTAGGTCCTGCGGGCGTTGCTGGACCAGTCGGCCCTGTAGGTCCTGCAGGCGCGGCAGGTGCTATCGGTCCAGCAGGTCCTGCGGGTGCGGTAGGTGCCACTGGTGCTACGGGTACCGCTGGAGCGATGGGGGCCACCGGCGCTACTGGAGCTACTGGAGCCGCAGGTGGAATAGCACAGTTTGGTTATATTTACAACTTAGGTGCTCAAGTCGTTCCGATAGAAGCGGATGTCATTTTCGATACGAACGGTATACTTACACCTGGTATTACACATGCTCCCGGCACTACACAGATTGCAGTAACTGACGCGGGGATCTATGAAGTTAATTTTTCAGTATCGGGTGTAGAGCCAAGTCAATTCGCAATATTTGTTAATGGAACCCTTGCTGCGGGAACCATATACGGCTCAGGAGCTGGCACACAGCAAAATACAGGGCAAGCCATCATCGCTCTGGCATCCGGTGATGTTCTTACCCTGAGAAATCATAGTTCTGCCGCTGCGGTTACCCTCCAAACTTTAGCTGGAGGTACCCAAGCCAACGTAAACGCTTCTGTGGTTATCAAAAGATTAAGTTAGATCTGGAAACATCCCGTTTATTTTACTACTAACGGCTCATTTGTTCAGATCAAACATCAGCTTGTTCCCGCTTGGGCCAATGACAGAAAATCTATTCACTTCTTCATGGATTGCAACCATGGAATTTCCTTAAAACCCCTGTCGCTTGAGCGGGAGGAGAGGGGTTACCTTCTCCATTCCATACATTACTACCAATCTCGATTCTTGTTCCAATGGGCAGTCATCATTACAGTCCACTTCTATAGCTTAAAACGCCATAATAATACCTTTGTCATTGGCATACATTGAACTAATCCCTCTGGTGGACACAATATGAATATCTTTAAATTGATAGCGTTTCTTCAGCGCATTCATTAATTTTTCCGCCAGCCCAGGATTATTGCAGTGAGTAATGACAATGCTCTCTCCTTCGGTAGCCCGGCCACTTTTTTCAATAGTATCTGCCAACTTTTCGATAATTTGATTCTGGCCGCGTGCTTGAGTAAAAAATGCGATATTACCGTCACCATCCGAGCCTAAAATAGGCCTGATATGCAAGAGTGAAAGTATCTTTCCAGTGATTTTATTCATCCGCCCGTTCTTAACCAAATTATCCAGATTTTCTAAAACAAAGTAGGTTTTCATCTTGCTGATAAAGCTCTCTAAGGAAGAAATAATTTCGCTTTTATGATATCCCTCGTCAATCAACTTGCGCAGTTTTAGAGCTAACAAGAGCTGTCCAGCCGAAGCGCTTTTCGAATCAAATACATGAACATCCGCCCCCTCTTCTTCCGCCATATCTTTTCCTACCAATGCACTGGAATACGAACTGGACAGGTTGCTGGATAATGTAATGGCAAAAGAAGTATGCGCACCTTGAAAGGCTTCCTTATATAGCATAGGTGACGGTGATGCGGATCCTATTTTGGTTGTACAGGCTTTCATTTCTTCCATAAACTGAGGTAAGTCCAATGTGTCATCATCTACAAAGCATTTATCTCCCAGCGTCATATTTAACGGGATCGTAGTAATCTGCATCTCTTCTCTAAGCTCTCTCGTTAAATCACAGCAACTATCTGCTATTATTTTATATCTCACCCGGTACACCCTCACATTATGTTATTTTTCAATAGAACGAGCGTTCATAGTACTCAAAGAAAGCTCAATTAACCGTATAAATTCCTTCACATTCTTCTCACCCAAACCTACTACAAGCGCTTCAAAATAACCTTCAATTCTCTCTTGCTTCTGTCTGATCAAGGATTCACCATCTACTGTGAGCCTTACACACATTCGTCGTCTGTCATGCTCTGACATTTCCATAGTCACATAGCCTTTTTTCCTTAATCCCGTAAGCGCTGCCGTAATTCTTGATCTGGATACATGCAGATCATCGCTGAGCAAGGAAGGATTAACTTCATCATCCCGATGCTGAACTAAATATTGAAGCACATGGTTTTCCCCCTGAACAAGCTCCGTCAGGCTACTGAATAATTCCATGTCATAAATCCGGTTAACGGATTCTCTCAATTCGTCCCTTAGTTCATAATCTTTCATAGTGAACCTCCGCAACACACATAATACATACAGTTAACTATTAATACTATGTACTATAATGAATTGCCCACGATAATAACAATGAAATATTTGTGAATTTTTATACTTTATCCCCCCCTTGAATGTCCAGTAACAGGAGGTTTTATACCGTGGACTGTGAGACACCCAGAGGAGACAACAAGGAGTGTTTTATTTTATGAGGTTCTGGAAATGTGTTATATCATAGAATTTCAAGGAAAAGGGGGATTTGAGCAGCTCCAAATGAGATTGTTGTTTGGACTATATTAGAGAAGTATTAACATTTACAAGAAAAGGCCAACCACTAAATACGGGTTGACCTCATCATTTAAAGACTGTCTTACGTTTCTAAGAGAAAATGAACTGACTTTACAGCACCGTTTTAACCGTATCTTGGACTTGCTTTAGCAGCCCTTTATAGCCATCTTCATCAAGGTAGCCGATACTTCCAAGCAGCAAGTGACCGACGGATTCAATTCCAACGAAATCAAAAATTCCCGTATCGGATGTGATCTTCAATCCTGCGGTCATACCGATTTCATCGTAGATTGCGTTGGGAGTACCATGTGTATTCACGATAAAACCTTTTTTACCTGTAAGCAGCTTATTAATCCCTTCCGCACCAGCCGTATATGCAAAGCCGTATGCAAATACACGATCAACGTAACCTTTCAGGATAGCCGGAAGACCTGTCCACCAAATGGGAGAAATAAAAGTAATCGTATCCGCTTGTGAGATGTATTCCTGCTCCAATTTAATATCAGCCGGAGTTTGCCCTGCTCTCATAGCGGCAGTATCCTCAGGTTTTAATACAGGTTGAAAATTAAGGGCATAAAGATCGCGTACAACGACTTCATCACCTTTTTCTTTCAAGGTATTTACAACCGTTTCGAGTATCGCGTGATTGAAGCTTTCTGCGTTTGAGTGAGCATAGATAATAAGATGTTTCATTTTAATAACCTCCAGATGTTTTATTGTTATTTTGATATTAATATTAATATAGATATCTATACATTTACTTAAAAAAATTTATAATCTGTTTTTGACATGCTCCAGCAAATATTCCAGTTGTTCTTTTTCTTCATCTTTGAGACCACCATAGATGGTTTCTTGTAATCTATTGGAGATCATCTCAAATACAGGCTCTATCTCTCTTCCCTTATCGGTCAGAAATATCAGGGTAACTCGGCTATCCTCCCTTTCTTTTTTTCTTTCGACATATCCCAACTTCACTAGCTTGTCGATCAAGACAGTGACCGTGGGTTGCTGACGAGAAATTTTTTGCGTCAATTCCTTAATGGAAAGCCCGTCGTTTTGATAAAGGAACATTAGGATTCCGCCATGAGTAGGAACAATCCCTTCAATTCCATTCGATTCGAGCTCAGACACAATCAATTTATTGATCGAGTCTCTAATGGTTCCTATCAGTGCAGCTGCATTATTTTTTAACATACAAACATTATTACATAGATATCTATATATATCAAGTATTGATACCAGTCTGAACTAAAAGCAAATATGACTTAATCTATAATGTTTCATGATGGACTACTATCGCAGCCGCATAAAAAAGCCAAAATACCAAAGTTCCTTACCTGACTTTGAGTATTTTGGCTTACAGTGTTTATTTATGAAATAAAGAGGTATTCGAAGTATGATATGTTTTAGTTGAGCGTTTGAAGTACCTCAGGTGTAAAGGTTTGAAGATCATGAATTCGGCCTTCACGTATTTTCGTAGCCCATGCAGGATCGCCCAGAAGCGCACGCCCAACAGCTACCAGATCAAATTCATTGTTGTCGAGCCGTTCCAGAAGTTCATTAATATCTTGGTGTCCTGCCCCTTTCCCTTCGATATAACTTACAAAATCCTCATCCAGACCTACAGAGCCAACCGTAATCGTAGTTTTTCCAGTCAGCTTCTTCACCCATCCGGCAAAGCTCAAATCGGAGCCTTCAAATTCAGGTACCCAAAAGCGACGTGTCGAGCAATGGAAGATGTCCACGCCCGCTTCTACTAATACATTCAGGAATTGCTCCAGTTTATCCGGTGTATCGAACGGCTTTGCGTTGTAATCATTCATTTTCCATTGGGATAGGCGCATGGCAATAGGGTAGTCAGGGCCAACCTCAGCACGAATAGCTTCCACAAGCTCAATGGCGAATTGAGCACGTTTTATGATATCGCCACCATAGCGATCCGTACGTTGGTTCGTTTTCTCCCAAAAGAATTGATCAACCAGATAGCCGTGCGCTCCGTGAATTTCAACGCCGTCAAAGCCCAGTCGTTTCGCATTCGCAGCTGCATCGACATAGGCGCGAATGACCTTGACAATTTCTTCTTCTGTCATCGGCTCGGTCACTTTATTGCCTTCCAGATCCAGCCCCGATGGACCAATCGATAGCGCTTCGGGATTCGGCTGAGATCCCAAAGGACGAGCCATCCCCATATGCCAAAGCTGTGGGAAAATTTTACTACCAGCTTCATGAACCTGTCTGACCACTTCAGCCCAACCGTTTAAAGCCGCTTCCCCATAAAAATTAGGTATCCTCGGCTCACTTGTTCCAGCCGGATGGTCAATCACTGCGCCTTCAGTAATAATAAGACCTACATCATTCTCTGCGCGACGGCGATAATAAGCGGCTACATCCGGTCCTGGCACACCATTTGGTGAAAAAGCGCGGCCCATTGACGGCATTACAATACGAGTCTGTAGGGTTAGATTATGAATGGTATAAGGTTGAAATAAAGCTTCTGTTGAATGAACATTTTGCGGTTGATTACTCAAGGATTGTACCTCCTCATTTTCTTTTATTCTTTTAAAGGATTATATATAAGGCTCGTGCATCATCAAACGGGGTGCAAGTGAAATGTTAGCAATGTTTAATTTATCATTCAACCGACAAAATGTTCATTCTGTTGCTTAACCAAAAGGGTTATGAAATTGTTGTATATCTAAATTCACTTGTTGACAAAACAACACATGTTTATAATGGGGGAATCATTTGATTTACCTGAAAGGAGTGTCTTTAGGATGCCTGGTGTAACTTCACCCAACCCAAACGATCCTCGCGTCATTCGAACACGTAGATTAATTCTCGACGCATTCGTTGACCAATTAAATAAGAAAGACTTCTACACGATTACGATCAATGACATTACCCAAAAAGCCACCATTAACCGCGCCACGTTCTATGCACATTTTCAAGATAAATATGCACTGCTTGAAACCCTTTTGTCAGATGCATTTTTGGAGTATGTTATCAAGAGGATTGATGCTGAGGCACGTTTGTCGGAGGAGATCATTCAGAAACTTATTCTTTCGTTATGTGACTATCACGACTCAAGTAACCAATGCGTTCATAAATATAATTCAGTGGCACCGATCCTGGAAGAACATATTAAGAATCAATTACAGCAATTCATACTTCAACTCATAACAAGAGAAGCCAATAATACAGACCAAAGAACGTTAGAACTTGCCGCGACCATTTTAAGCTGGTCCATTTATGGTGTAACCTTTCGCTGGAATGTGGAAGGAAAAAAAGAGTCTCCTACAGATTTAGCCGAGAGAGCTGTGCCTTTAATCTTCAATGGGGTTGTCTTATCTCTAGTCTCACAAATCTCTTAGTAGAAAATGCGAATAAAAAGGGCCGTTCCCAGTATACTTCGATCAGTTCCTGGGACAGCCCTTATAGTATTTAGTAAAATAATTGCCTCTTTTATTTAAAGAATTTTCTTAAACATCTCGATAACTTGTTCTTTGCTAGGTATGAACGGATTGCCCGGAGCGCAAGCATCCTTCATTGAGTTCTCGGCAAGCAGATCCAAATCCACTTCATTTACACCTAGTTCAGAAAGTTTGGAAGGAATCCCTACTTCCTTCGACAGGTCTTTGATTCTTTGGATTACATAGTCTGCGCATTCCTTATCCGTTTTCCCCTTATCTTCAAAACCGATGGCTTTAGCGATGGCACGAAACTTCTCCGGTACATGCTTGGCATTCTCCTCCTCCACGATTGGCAGCAGCATGGCATTACAAACACCATGAGGCAAATCGTAAACGCCGCCAAGCTGATGCGCCATCGCATGAACGTAACCCAATCCGGCATTATTAAATGCAAGTCCTCCCAAGAAAATAGCGTATACCATTTGCTCACGCGCTTCTATATCATGACCGTTTCTCACTGTACGAGCTAAATGTTTAAAAATAATTTCTACTGCTGCCAAGGCAGTTGCATCCGTTACAGGATAAGCACCTGGCGTAACCAAAGCTTCAATGGCATGGGTCAAAGCATCTAGCCCTGTAGCTGCCGTTAATGCGGCGGGTTTATCTACCATCAGTTCAGGATCATTTACTGAAATCGTAGCTACACTATTCTTATCAACCATAACCATCTTGACCTTGCGCTCTTCGTCCGTAATGACATAATTGATCGTGATTTCAGCAGATGTTCCTGCTGTGGTATTAATGGCGACAATAGGAAGCGATTTATGCTTGGATTTATGAACGCCCTCATACTCGGTTATATGTCCCCTATTGGTGGCAATAATGCCGATTCCCTTAGCCGTATCCTGTGGTGATCCTCCGCCAATCGAAATTAAAAAGTCACATTCATTTTCTTGCAGAAACTGAACACCATCATGTACATTTTTACAGGTCGGATTTGGTTTTACTTCATCGTATACCGCATAGTTCAATCCAATATCATCCAGCAAAGATGTAACCTTGCCTGCAATACCACTCTTCATCAAAAATTTATCCGTCACGACTAGAGCTTTGTTTAAATTCAGTTCTTTTATATACGGCCCAACTTCTTGCAAACAGCCTGTTCCCATAAGATTGATAGATGGTACAAAAAATACATGTGCGCTCATATAAAATCGGCCTCCTAAAGGATTCACTTCTTGTTGCCTCGCTAAATATAAGGGTATTTCTCAAAAGTGAAATATTTCACATATATAATGTTATCTTTATTTTATTTTGGTGTCAACAATTAAACACAGATATTTATTGGTTTTATTTTTGTTTGTTTACGTTTTTCGAATCAGTCCAATATTTGGTACACAACTAATCGGAGGAAGCCTCGTACAACTTAGATGAACATATTCACAATGAGGTGATGACAGCATGACAATCAACAAGAAAGCATTGCTAGCTCTGCTAGCAGTATCACTGCTCCAAGCAAACCCGTCGTATGCGAAGTCGGTACCGCTGACTCCGGTGACGACCGTTTATGTAGATGACCGCCCACTTCAGCTTGCTGCCCAGCCGCTGCTGCTAGAAGGAACAGCGCTCGTCCCGATGCGCCAGTTGTTTGAGGCACAAGGAGCCGAGCTTTCCTGGAACGCATCCAGCAAAACCGTAACAGCTACCAAAAATGAAGCGGTGCTGACCTACCGTATGGGGGAACTTGCTGCCACCTTAAACGGCAAAACGCTGTCCCTGAATGTTCCTGGACAAATTGTTGAGGGCAACACAATGATTCCACTACGTTTTGTGAGCGAGGCACTTGGGAGCACAGTGAAGTGGGATGCCCTGACCCGAGCGATTCGGATTGTCTCCAGTAACGATTTTTTTACAACGGTTCTTTCGGGAGTCAACCTGCGCAGCAAACCGGATTCGTCGGGAGCTTCCCCTTCCCTGCGGCTTATTCCAGCCAACGAAAAGGTTCATGTCATCCGTGAGATCAATGCCCTCTGGCTGGAAGTGCGCACTAAAGACAACCTGACCGGATACATATCGGCTAAACCCAAATACAGCGATTATACCAGCTCATCCCTGGTGGAACGGCAGGGAGATGAACTCATCGCCTACGGAGAGAAATTCCTTGGTACTCCTTATGAATTCGGCGCAGCAAGCGGCCAGACATCGACCTTTGATTGTTCTTCTTTTGTGGGGGAAGTGTTCCGACATACGCTCTCCATCGACCTCCCCCGTGTCTCTTACGATCAGGCTAAAGAAGGCCAGAAGGTCGGGCTAAACGAGCTACGTAAAGGCGACCTGCTGTTCTTCAGCGCACGCGGCCTGGAGATCGGCCATGTGGCTATTTATGCAGGGAACAACAAATTGTTGCATACATTCTCCAAAGAACGTGGCGTTCATTTTGACACGCTTGATGGTAAATGGCAGAATCGTTTCGTAACAGCCCGCAGGCTGTTTTAAGACAAACTGGATGGCTAATAATAGCGGGCTATTCCAGTACCACATTCAATATTTTCTGTTTGCATTTTTGCCGGACGCCTCCCTTGCGGTTTGCGTTCAGGTGGCAAAAGGTATTGATTCGTTCCCATTGTTCAACAAGTAATTCGATCCTCTTCTCTAGCACTTTCTCTCAAAATCTTGGATCTTCCCCATCAGATCTGCTTAAATAGGATTAATAGAATGTGCAAAAAACACGAATATGTATGCTAATTATAGACAGGAGGAATCGTTATGCAATTTGAGACAAAACGGCTCATCATTCGTGATATTTGTACATCCGATTGGGGAAGTATACATACCTACACGTCATTGCCTGAAGTTACTAGGCACACAGCATGGGGACCCAATACAGAAGAAGATACAAAGGCATATATAGAACAAGTTCTAGCCTCACAGCAGGAAATGCCACGACAAGACTACGAACTAGCCATATGTCTGAAAAACACTGGAATCCTGATCGGCGGTGTTGGTATTCATGTCAAAGATACTAATGCAGAAATGGGCTATATTCTAAACCCAGATTATCAAGGAAAGGGTTATGCAACAGAAGCGGCACGAGCCCTGCTAGGCTTTGGATTTAGCACACTTGATGTCCATCGTATTTATGCAACATGTCGTCCAGAAAATAAGGCTTCTGAGAAGATTATGCAACAGATCGGAATGCAACGTGAAGGTATAATGCGAGAACACTGGTACTACAAAGGCGAATTTCACGATTCATATTTGTACTCTATTCTTTCTGAGGAATATAACAGGACATAAAAGGTATTGTTTACATCTTGGGAAGCATGTTGCTGCGATAAATTGATAGTTAAACCATTTTGACTATCTAGTTTGAAAATATATATCGTTGGAAATAGGTGTTGTTAAGAACGTGTCTGAGCCATTCTATGAGGAGTTTTAACGACAAATAGGTTCGAGGAACTTCTCTGAACGATACAATTTTTAATTAAGGAGGGAACAACATGGAAGCTTTTGCAGAATATTTAGCGCATATTGATAACCCCCAACATCGGGCTCGAACGCAAGAAGTATTGGCTTGGGTAACCAAGAAATTTCCAAATTTAATGCCAAAAATTGCGTGGAATCAGCCTATGTTTACGGATCACAGCACATTTATTATTGGCTTTAGCGTAGCCAAACATCATTTGGCCGTTGCCCCTGAAAAGGCAGGGATTAATCATTTTTCTGAGTTAATTGTGCAGGCTGGCTATGATCACACCAAGCAGTTGGTACGTATCCAGTGGGATAGTCCAGTTGATTTCTCATTACTTGAGAAAATGATCGAGTTTAATATTTTGGATAAGGCAGACTGTTCAACCTTTTGGCGGGAATAAAAAAAGGTTCCTTTTCTCGTAAAACTATACACCGAGCATCACAAATAAGTGTTTTTCTTCTCACCCCCTCTACCATCCTTCGAAATCTCATCAGGCTAATGCCCCTTAAAGCGGCTTTATGCTATAATGTGGAAAGTATGGATTGTTACATGCACAGGAGGATTGGAGAAAAATGATTGGGAAATTTTTAATTTTCTCTCTACTATGGAGTTTGCTCGGCAACCCGTTTCTGGCACTGCTCGTACTCTTAATCGTGATCTATATATTGGATCGTAGCTTTGTCGGTGTATTGCCCAGCATCAGCAAACCATGGAAAAGAAGACGCAATGCCGCTCGATTGCGCCAACAGATTGCGCTAAACACCAACGATGTGGCTGCTAGGTTCGATTTGGCTCGTATCTGGATCGAAAGCAAGAAATATCCGCAGGCTTTGGAGCTCTTATTGGAAATTCAATCCCGTTATGAAGACTCAGCAGACTATTGGAACGCACGGGGAACGGCTGAAGTACATACAAACCATCTGGAGGATGGAGAACAACATTTACTAAAAGCACTGGATATTAACCCGCGGGTACAGTACGGTGAGCCTTATTTGCATTTAGCCGCTGCTTTCAAGGAACGTGACGTCAATAAGTCGCTTCATTATCTGCAGCAATTTCAGGAGATTCAGTCTTCTTCCAGCGAGGGTTATTATCTGACAGGCTTGATGTACCGTATGCTGGGACGCAAGGATGAAGCCACTATAGCCTTTAACCAGTCCATTGCCGTCTATCGCTCTCTACCCAAATACCGCAAACGAAGTGAGCGCAAGTGGGCTGCGCGTAGCTTATTTCGTAAATCAATCGGCTAAACAGCGCCTACTAACGCAAACAAAGAGGTTCATAATGGTCAGTTTCTACTGTCATCATGAACCTCTTTCTTTAATATACTTTGTCTGATCCAAAGCATCCTCTCACGCTCGCCTTAATGGCGCATAACCAAGCCGATTCAACTCTTCCGCAATCACGCGATAACCACGACTGTTCGGATGCACCCGGTCTAACGAAAGTAGTGCCCGTTCATAGCCCTCAAATGCGGGATAAATATTCGCCACCCGGTAATTCGGTCCGCCTAATGTATAGAGAAACGAGTTGTACTGACGCACATATACTCCCGCCTCCCTTACTTCTGGAAAAGGATTATATAATCCCACCATTCGAATAATAAATGGCTCACGCTGACCGGACTTTATCTGATACAGGGCATGTACAATTTGGCGTACATGTTCTTTTGTGTGATTCAACGCTTGTGGAATGGAAGAACCCGATAAGCCGGACCCTCCAGCAAGGGCGCTGATGTATGGGCGCAGATCATTCCCGCCGATCGTTACCGTTATAAGTTCAGCCCGGCTGATCGCCGACCGAAAAAGTGGATTGTTTCGGACCATGGACAGCAACTCCTGCGATGTCAGCCCGTTAATTCCCAGATTCTCGTAACTGACTGGCGTACGCAGATGTCTTTCTGCCATTCGCCGATAGATAGGTACAAATCCGCCGCTCAGCAACGTCCCTGCACCTGTTGTTAAAGAATCTCCAATCGCTGTGTAGTGGTACGCCAATGAAACCCACCTCCCTCTTTCTGCATAACATATCTTATGTAGAAAGAGGGACGCGGGACCCGGAGATTCGCTTATTCTTCGTCTATTTCATATACACAATGGAATTGCCCACCATCCGGCAAATCCTCTGATCCATACACGGCAAAGCCCACGTTGCGGAAAAAATCTGCCCCCTCCGCATCCGTGTCCACAGTAAGCCGTTTTGGATTACGCTCCTGAATGAGCGTAAGTAGCATACCTCTGGCATATCCTCTATGACGGTTTTCAGGCAACACGGCCAGATGGCGAATTACAGTTGTTCCATCCTCCTGGTCCTCAAAGCCGACAATACCTACAATAAGTCCTTCATCTTCTACACCGAACAGCTTCCAGTCATCCGAGGCTTGATAGGTACGTAAAACTGCTTCTCCGCGTTCAGGGTGATCCAGCACGGCGTAGGTTAACAGCTCCAGAACTTCCTCACGATCTGAATCTATTTTTATATTTTTAAACATTGTTTGTCGTCTCTCCTTAATATCCTAAAATTAGGATTTCACTCTAATTCTCCATAATAAGCAACGGCCAGTTATCAAGCCATTGCTTCTCAAATACACGCTGACGATAAGCCGTTGTGTGACGAAACAAAGGGCTTTGTCGTACCCGCATATCCAGCAGATCTTCCAATCCATGCGGACAAATGACCTCTATTTGATCCTTGTCATTCAATCTAACCGCCACCGCCGTTGCCGTCTCTGGCCAGCGGCTCATCGCATCCTCTACCGAGGAATAAGGAGCCTCCCCGTTGCGAAAATGCATCCGAGCCTGATTTTTGACAGACCAATTACGTCCGGCCTGCTTACGGTTCAAGGACAACTCTAGATACTCATCTCGTTCCTCTAGCGTGTTTTTCGGGTCAAAATAGATAACATCTATATCGTTTAAAGGTGTAGCCGTTGTATACCCATGGAGCTTGTCCCAAACGCGGTTACGTACATAGCCTGCGGCAATACATCCTTGCGGCAACTTCAGCTCTCGCACATAGCGCAAGTCTTCCAGTACCTGCGGATCATTCATATATTGTATGACTCGTAGCACATCTTCTTCCGACTTCATCCTGCACTCAACTCCCTTTTTATGATGACAGTTGCTGCACCGATTCTCCTCCTTGAGCCGCGATCCGTGCTGTACGCTGCACCAGGCGGCGGCGTGCGACCAGAAGGAACGGAATGCCAATCACAACCGACAGGGCAACCGGAACAAAAACAACAAGCGGCGCCGTTTGACCATAGATATCCAGCAACCAGCCACCAAATAAAGGAGCCAGCACGCTTCCCAAATTATTAAAGCCGATTGTACCGAAGTAGGTCCCTTTATATTGAGCATCTGCAATTTGGTCAATCAATACGTCCAGCATCGTGAACAATAACACTTCACCAACCGTAAACAGCACCATATCCAGTATAAACATCCAGCCTGAGTTTAGCATACCGCACAGCAACAGGCTGACCGCAATACATATATTCCCTGCAATCAGAGAATTCACCGGGGAAAATCGGCTTGCCAGCCGCACCAGCGGATATTGAAATGCCAATACACAAACCGCGTTGACCGTCAGCATATATGTAAACCATCGAGTTCCTTCCGCGAAGGATAAGGACAAGAATTGAGGCATTGTGGAATTGGAATGCGCATAGCCCATCACACAAAATACCGTTCCCAGCAAAATCGGCATAAACACCGGATCACGGCTGGCTGTACGGAATGCCTCAGCCATTCGCAGTGGAGCCTCTCTCGCCGTTGTACCTATATGCAGATCCGATGCATAACGGGCAAATTGGATCAACAACAGTACTCCGTATAGTGCGTACACACCAGCAGCTACCATGAACGGCGTACCATTGGATGCAGATCCTAACATCAAACCAAGCAACGGCCCTGCCACTACCCCAACATTAATGGCCGCATATCTCATATTATAGATAAGCAGTCTTTTCTCCTTGGGGGTTACATCTGATAACAGCGCCCGCGAGGTTGGCTCGAACAAGGACCTGCACAGTCCATTTAGAGCATTAATGACAAAAAAGGCCCAGGCCGCTTCCGCCAACGCAAAAGCAACGAATACAAGCGCCCAGCTCGCAATGGACACCAACATCACCTTACGCCGTCCGATTCGATCTGAAATATATCCACCGTAAAAGCTGGCAAAAATGCCGACCAACGAGCTTACCGACACGATCACCCCCGTATGAAAGGGGGACACCCCTAAACGGGTGGTAAGGTAAATTGACAAAAACGGGATACTCATGGATGTCGCCATCCGCCCGAAAATAGTACCGACAATAATCGTCCAGGCCAGCGGGTGAATGGAACGCAACTGTTCTTTCATATATGCCTTTACGTTCTCCTTCCGGTGCAAGTCTAATAAAGGGGGGGAAACGGTCTAGCACTGGTGAATATAGCGTTCCAGTTCTAAACACGTTGCTTGATAGACAGATTGGAGCGCAGACAACTTCGCTTTCGCATTCTCGAGTCGGTTCTCCCGTGCAAGCTGTTCAATATCGGACAGCAACGAGGACAAACGCCCGACACCCAGACTCACGCTGCCTGATTTCAACTCATGAGCAGCCTCTACTACTTTTGTGGCTT
>RCUE01000222.1_pt1 | contig 19214 bp, 13 predicted proteins | sample 2166111 | NCBI WGS metagenome assembly RCUE01 (sample SAMN09930795, study PRJNA488358) | compost metagenome | feature: garden; material: soil; isolation source: compost soil in phenylacetonitrile-enriched culture | place: Germany: Experimental Botanical Garden Goettingen | collected 2016-01-27 | reverse complement strand
CCTTTGCACTTATTGTCCCGGTGACCTTCAGTATGCTGCTTCAATCTCCCGAGGATTATTATGAACGCTGGATTCCAGGTTCACTTTTACGTTTGCTGAGATTTTTTGGAGCTTTCATAGCGCTGATGGGCCCTGCTTTGTATATCTCTTTTATTTCATTTCATCCCGGTTTGATTCCGACCAAGCTGGTCATTAGCATCATTCAGACCCGTCAAGGCGTCCCTTTTCCTTCCGTCATTGAAGTCATGATTCTGGAAATTTCGATCGAAATCCTGCGGGAAGCCGGCATCCGATTGCCCAAACCCATTGGTCCTGCAATGGGCATTGTGGGAGGCTTGGTCATCGGCGACGCTGCTGTAAATGCGGGCATCGTCAGCCCCTTCCTGGTGATTGTGGTTGCGGTAACTGCCATTTCTTCATTTTCGATACCGACATACAGTGCGGGCATTACCTTGCGCCTACTGCGTTTCGTCGGCATGCTCTTTGCAGCAATCCTGGGGATGCTCGGAACCATATTGTTCTTTCTGTTGATTTGTATCCATCTGACGAAATTGAAAAGCTTCGGCGTCCCATATGTGACTCCCTTTTCCCCGATGCGTCTAAGCGACTTGAAAGATATGTACATCCGAGCTCCTATATCTCTAATGAAACGAAGACCTGTTATGATGAAAACGCAGCAAAAAAGGCGTAGACCATGATGCCAAGACGAAGGAGGAGCTACTGTGTTTAGACGCTCTGATGACAAGATCACAACGAAGCAGGCGGCTGTATTCCTGACCAATACCGTATTGGGCGCAGGGATTTTGACACTGCCGAGGGGTGTAACTGAACAAGTACAGACTCCTGATGCATGGCTTTCTGTCCTCATCGGTGGAGGTATTGTCATATTCGTCGTCTGGGTCATGGTGAAATTAAGTCAACAGTTTCCCGGAAACACCATATACCAATACTCCAGAAGAATTGTAGGCACTGTTCCGGGAGGAATCTTAAGCGTGCTATTGATTATATACTTTATAATCATTGCCGGCTTTGAAATACGTGTGTTAGCTGAAGTGACCATGTTTTTTCTACTCGAAGGCACACCCATCTGGGCGATTGTGATTCCATTTATCTGGGTAGGGAGTTATTTAGTTTTTGGAGGCATTAATCCCATCGTGCGACTGTACCAGATTGTACTTCCAATCAGTCTTTTCTTTCTGCTTTTTTGTTTTCTCTTTAGCTTAAGGATTTTTGAAATTGATCATCTTCGTCCCGTATTGAGTGAAGGGGTTTTACCCGTCATCAAGGGACTGAAATCAACTATCCTTGTTTTCAGTGGATGTGAAGTCGTCATGACACTGGTCGCTTTTATGCAACACCCCGAGAAAGCATTTAAGGCCATGGTAGTGGGGATCAGTATCCCTTTAATTTTGTACTTTTTGACCGTAGTTATGGTCATCGGCGGGCTATCGGTAGATTCCACTGTGACAAGTACTTGGCCTACCATTAATTTGATGCGCAGTTTTGAAATCCCCGGATTTCTTTTTGAACGTCTAGAGTTTCCACTGCTAGTGATCTGGATGATGCAAATGTTTTGTAATTCCTGCAGTTTTTTCTTCAATGCATCCTTAGGTGTTTCACAGGTGTTTGGTTTTAAATATCGTTATGCGGTTTTCGGTTTAATCCCGCTAATCTTTATCTCCACAATGACTCCTGTTCGTATGATGGAAGTGTTTAGCCTGGGCGATGCGATCGGATATATGGGAATCCTATTATTTATTTTGATTCCGGTATTTCTCTCCATTGTGTTCATGATCAGGAAGAAGGGAATGAAGCAAAATGTGTAGACGACCTATCCTATCTGTACTGCTTGCCTTTATTCTTCTGGTGACTCAAGTCGGTTGTTGGAGCAGCAAAGAAGTAGAGGAACTTAGCATATATACAGGACTTTCTCTGGATAAGGGGGAGCTCACTCCATTGGAACAGGATCTGGAGAAGAAAGGCAGCCGTTACTTCAAGAAAAATAAAATTACGGCCAGCGTACAAATCGTCCCCAAAAAATCATCTGGAAGCCCAAACCAACAAGGCGGAGGAGGGGGACAAGAGCCAAACTATAACAACATAACTGGCACAGGAGATTCTTTGCTTGAAATCTTCCGGCAGCTCTCTCTCCGTTTGGATCGCCCCGTTATTGGCCACCATCTAAAGGTCATGGTGGTTGCTACCGATTTGGCGAAAGAACAGACGATGCAGCAATTGATGGATTTTGCGCTTCGTGATAATGATATTCGCCCGAGTTGCTTGGTCTTCTTAAGCAAGGGACGAGCAGCTAGTACTTTAGTTACCAAATATAAGGAAGAAGTCCCATCCATTCATATTCTGTATATGCTTCGTAACCATTTCAGAACCAGCAAGGTAATGAGGGGGGTCAATTTGTCTGAATTGGATGGGATGATGCATTCCAAAAAAAGCTATATATTGCAAAACATCACTGAATCCGATGGGGAATTGGAATTTTCAGGTGCTGGTATTATTAAAGGAGATACCGGTCACTGGATAGGCAGTTTGGACCAACAAGACGTGGAGAGTATTGGCTGGATTACAGGTGATGTTAAGGGCGGAGCTGTAAAAACATATGACAAGCGGAATGAAGCTATCACTTACGAAATCAAATCGGTAAAAAGCAAAATAACAACGAAGGTGACTGAGAGTAACGATATCTCGTTTCACGTAGAAATTGAATCCAAAGGACGTTTAATCGAAAACTGGGATGATAAAGCCGACCCGACTGAGACACAAAACATGAAGGAGGCTGAGAAAGAGTTTGAAGAACAAGTGACTAGCAGGATTAAGTCTCTTATGCACAAATTACAGTCAGAATATAAAGTCGATGTTGCCGGTTTTGGTGATCATTTGCATATTGAGGAACCGCAGGTGTGGAAAAAAGTAAAGGATGATTGGGATTACAAATTCAGCAAAACACCCGTAACCTTTGATATAAAATTATCCATTACGGGTTTAGGTTCATCTGCTGAATGAAAAAGTCGCTCCTGATTTCCAGGAGCGACTACATGCTTAATTCAAATTGATTTTAAATACATCCCCTGCATTGCCACCCAAAACGATCAAGCCACCTTTGGGCAGTACAACCGAATTGTTATTGCTAGCAGTTGAAAATTGTACAACTGCTCCGTTTTCATCATAGACAGCGAACCCTCCGCTTGTTGGAAAATCAACGGTCATCGTTTTATTGGCTGAGTTTTTATCTATTTTATACCATGTGGCTTGGCCATTAGATGGTACAGTGTGCACTGATTTTCCTCCCAAGATAGGTTTAGCAGCATCTTCACTGATATAGGATTGTCCATCTATGGTTAAATACTCCGAACCATCCTTGGTATAAAAATTCAGATCAAATGCATCTCTTCCACTCATAACTGGAATCTCAACGGCATTTACTGCTTTATTCTCATTCACAATTTTAGTACCACTTGCGTATCCATCATGATCAACGGATATTTTTTTCGTTATAAATGAGGGGGCCAGATAAAATATGGAAGATATCTTTTCATCCAAAGCATAATAAATTCTCCCGTTTCTGTTTTCCCATGCCTTTTTAACTGTGGGATTTACAGGATTGGCATCTAGCTTTTGATATTCATAAGTCACCATAACCATTTGACCTAATCCCGGAAAGTCTAAATATAGGTTAGCCTTAATATACGTTTTCCCGTTTTTTTGTTTGTCAAAGCTTATGGCTACACTGCCATCACTGCTTTTGAATTGTCCATTGCCTGTATACACATATTTTTGCGCCGGGACGAATCCATCCAAGAAAGCAGGTAAATCAAACTCACCGTTTTTAATCTCTACATTGATGGTTGTACCCACAGAACCGTATAATCCCGAATAAGAAAGTAAATCAGATGGCATTTCCACTTTTACAGGAGGCTCAAATGTTTTCTCCGGTAGGATGTCTTTAATGATGCCCTTATCTTTTAAAAGTTCCAATAAAATGTTAGAAGCAAAAATACTATCTAAGATGGAAGACCCTCCAGATGAAAGCACAGCCATAGAAATATGATGCTCTGGTATGGTGATCAAAGTAGAGTGATACAAAACAGTATCCCCACCCTTGGATAACGCAGTTATTCCGTAATCACTAAACGGTGCCAACTGAACCGCATCCCAACCAAGTCCATAATTAAAGCTGTTTGTCTCTTCAGGTACCCATATTCCTTTTCGATATTCATGACTTTGCATGGACTTCGCCGATTGGGCAGATAGAATATCGGGTCTGTTCCCCGTTAACACTTCTGAAAACATAGCCACCTCTTCTGCGGTGGAGTATAAGCCCCCTGTCCCGATGACATTGGCATTTTCAACCGGTAAGGCCCCCTCAATCGCAGGAAAATAAGTTTTGGACAGCTTTTGTCTATCAAATTGATCGAGAGGTGTTTTGGTAGATTTCAAACCCAAAGGGGTACTCATATGCTTTGCCAGGAAATCGGTGTAACTTAGACCGCTCACCCGCTCAACTAATATTTCAAGCAATTGAAATCCATCATTGGTATATACGGAATATTCGCCAGGGTTTGATTTTAAAGTTTCTGATTGCAACCTTAGCAAGAGCTCATCATGATTTTCTGTATCATTGTCATTAAATAACATACTATTTTTATAGTGAGCACCGTAAAGACCTGACGAATGATTTAACAGCATACGCGGTGTAATTTGTTTGTATCTTTCATCAGACATTTTAAAGTCCTTAATGTATGTTGTTAATGGCTGATCAATATCTACCTTATGGGCATCCACCAGCATCATCGTTGCAGCAGATACATACATTTTGCTTGTAGAGCCTATACCGAACATCGTATCTTTGGTGATCGGCTCGTTGGTTGCTTTATTCTTTACACCCACGCTATCCGATAATACGATGTTTCCATGATCCATAATGGCATACTGCACACCGCTAACACCGTATTTGGATACCAGCTCCGAGGCCAGACTGCGAGCCTTTTCCTTGATAGGTTCATCAGTGCCTTGAGCAAAAGTATTCGTCATCGGCAGTACAAAAAGCATAGCAGAAACGAACACAGCTATTATTTTCTTCATTCCATATTTCCTCCTCTTATAGGTTCCCAGATTTTATGACTGACCTGATCATACAATGAACGAGGATTCTATATAAAAAAACACCCTTAAACGAAAAAAACAATCCCTAAACAACATGATGTCTAAGGAATGTCCTTATAAAATGGCAATAAAACCATATTATTGAATACTTTATTTCTCGTTTCAATGGTCATATTCCCACCATATTTGTCACATATTCTAGATATATTGGTTAAGCCAATGCCATGAACATCTGGGTTTGATTTTTGACTATGCAAATGAGCCACTTCATTCTCCACATGATTAAGGATGTGAATGAAAAGCGCGGACTCATTGGAATGTATTTTAATAAGAATGTACCTGTCATCAGCAATCTTGACCTTTTTAGATGCTTCTATGGCATTATCCAGCATATTCCCTAGAACTACACATAAATCATAACGTTCAATATTTACTTTCTGTGAATATAAGTTAAGTTGGGTATCTATCTTTATGCCATTGGCTTGCCCAATATTAAGACTATTCGTGACAAGAGCATCTATAACCAGATTACCGGTATTAATCCTTTGATATGCTCCTTCGATTTTATCTAAGGTAACCTTAATATGTTCACTCGCCTCAGCCAATTCATTTCTCTTGATACATTCTTCAATATACAAAAACTGTTGGTGTGTATCATGAATGATTCTTTTTATATTTTTGAAGCTGTGAACCGTTTTTTCGTAGTTAGCATCTTGGTAGTCCATCTGATGTTGTAATTGAGCATTTTCATGCATTAATTGAAATTTTTCAATGACATTATCAAAAATATATATGATAAAAACATTTAAGGAAATAAAGCCAATAATAGAACCAAAATAATACATATTCTTTTCACTATAAACAGATAAAACATTGACCTGGTATAAACTTATGATGGGAACGATTAAAAATAAAATATAGTAACGATGCTGCAAAGGGAAGGTTCTGCGTTTGGCAAATAGCCGTATAATCTGAATGACAGCAAACATGATAATGCAGCTGAGTAACATAACCTTAGAGTATATCAAGTGATCTTGTTCACTCAAATGGCTAAAGTTGCTAATTTTAACAGAGCCTACAGCATATAAAATATAAAGAGATATAAAATTAACGATGGTTATCAATACAGCATAAAGAATAGAAAAAATGATCTTTGTCTTTATTTCCACTGTATACGATTGCGCTAAACTAAATATGACAAGTAATGCTAAAATCGAAGATATCGTAGGAGCCAAATAAACACTTAAATATAGGGAATCCAGCAACCCAAAAATAATGAAGTACACGAATCTGTTCGGCTTTCGATTGGACTTATCAAAAACCGAGTTAAAGTAAAAATTCACTTGGAAGCACATAACAAGGACAACGCAAAGATTAAGAAGCAGGGAGTTATATTCCATCATATTAATGCATCTTCATGATCATAAATTTGGTATATAGATCTTTAACTTCTTTTATTTTAGAACGCCCAATAGGTAACTTCACATCATTTGACATCAAAACATCACCGCCAGCAAATTTTTTCACATGAATTAAGTTTATAATAATCGAACGATGAATTTGTAGAAAATTATGTTCTTTTAATGCTGAAGCATAGTCCGAAAGAATCCCTTTGCTATCATAGGTTTGAGTAGAGGTTACAAAATGCAGTTTGTTTTTTATGGTTAAGCTTTTGACCACTTCAATACTAATGATATCATCATATTTTAAAAGCACTTCCTCATAAGCTGACTTGATGATAACGAATTTTTTATCGAGAGATTGAAAATATTGACACAGCTTTATCATTTTTTCCTCAAAGATATGGGGAGCAATCGGTTTTATTAAATACTGAAATGTGACTACGTCAAAACTTTCCACCATATATTCAGGGTAGCTCGTTAAAAAAACAATCTGTTCATCCAGGTGATTTAAACTCCTTATTTTTTGGGCGGTTTGGATTCCGTTCATGCCACTCATTTCAACATCCAATATTAAGATATGGAATGGAGACTCATGGTTTTGATAATGAGATACCAGCTGTTCTCCGGAGTCGAATAATTCAACTTTAAATTCTATACTGGTCTTTATCGACAAAGTAATCAGCATATTTTTAACAAGCTCTCTCTGCTTGTGCTCATCATCGCAGATAGCCACTCTATACATAAATAACATACACCTCGTTTCCATTGCATTGATCATGGAATTGTATTCTAAACAGTATATAACCTTTTAATATTCTATAAACAGCTTTTGGATAAAACGCAAATTCAAATCCCTCAAATGCCAGTATACAAGCTGCTCAGCAGTTGCATCCAAGGTAAAAAAGAAACCCTCGTCTTAAAAGACGGGGTTTCTTAACTATATTATTGATCGTTATTTTAAAAATTCTGCTCTCTTGTCTCCACCGTGGGAACGTCTGGCAAAGTCGACAAATTGGAATTTGTCCAGCCGATGCCTTGACTCGGTATACTGGAACAACGTGGTGTCCTCCAGATAAACATAGTTACGTACTACGACCACATGAGTGTAGTTCTGAAGGTCCATCAGCCTATGATCTTCTTCGTCTGCATTTTCTACGGAAACGACTTTTTTTGCATAACTGATTTGAAGATGGAGCTCTCCCTCCAAATATTCGTAGATGGATCCACGACTAATTTCCTCAGTAAGCACAGATACAATGTCTGATCGAAAGTAATCTTTGTCCAATATGACGCATTCACCTTCAATTTCACGTGCACGAACGACTTTCCAGACCAAATATTTGTCTTTGTCAATCTCAAGATGATTGGCTATGTCATCTGGAACTGGAAGTAGTTGATTTTCATGTACAATGGTTCGTGATGTACGCCCAATCCGTTCGGACATTTCCTTAAAACTGACCAGACCTCCTATAGGAAAATCCATCCGTCCCATATCCAGAACAAAAGATCCTTTAGCTTTTATTTTATGGATATACCCATTTTGTGCAAGCAAATGGAGTGCCTTACGTACGGTTTCGCGAGAAGTGTTATACTCCCGGGCCAGTTCATTTTCAGATGGCATTTTCGTACCTGGAGCCAATTCGCCTGTCTGAATCTGTCCCGAATAATCCTGATAAATTTGCAAAAATATATTCTTTGTCAATTTTCATCACCACGTTCATTGTAGCATTCTTTCACTTCCCTGTTCACTATAATAGACTGTGCGAATTGAAACTGAATTAATTCCTATGACCTGATGAAGAATTCAAATGAATTCTCATTAAGGTATACTGCAAATCGTCTGCCTCACCTGGCAGTTCCTCAACCGATTTAATCATACTTTGGCCATCCGGGACAATGACAGGTGTAATGATGGGATATCCAGATTTCTGAATCAGATCACGGTCAAATTCCATCAATAGTTGTCCTTGTTTCACAGTTTGATCTGTCTCCACATGTATGGTGAATCCCTCACCCTTCAGTGACACCGTATTGATCCCCACATGTACCAGAATCTGTACCCCTGTCGGATGCTCCAAAATCAAGGCATGCTTGCTTTTCATCATGATATGAATAACTTTTCCGCTGAAAGGGGCAAGAATCTTGCCATCCTTCGGTTCCACTGCGATACCGTGTCCCATCTGCCGTTCGGCAAAAGCCGGATCAGGAACCTGCTCCAACGGCACAACACGTCCCAGTACCGGAGTCTTTACTTCAAGCACATCCAGTGCAGAATCTTGACGGCCCGAATCTTTCCGTACGGAGTCGTTAGCTGGTGTAGCTGGAGTCTGACGGCGCTTATTTAGCAGTTTTCCATACATAAAGGTTAAAGTGAACGGTACAATCAATACGATCGCCATCCCAATGAAGAATACACCCCAGTTGTTTGGGAAAATAGACAAGAAGCCTGGAATCCCTCCCACACCAATGGAAGAAGCCATCACATGATTTACGGTAAGCAGTATACCTGCGATACCGGAACCGATCATTCCAAATACGAACGGATATTTATATCGGATATTCACCCCGAATATGGCAGGCTCGGTTACACCCAGAAAAGCAGACACAGAAGAGGTAAGAGCCAACCCTTTTCCCTTTTGCTCCTTCAATACTAGCATCATGGCCAATGCTCCGGCCCCCTGAGCGATATTGGACAGCGCCAGCATCGGCCAGAGGAACGTTCCACCCTGCGTACCAATTAATTGCACATCCACCGCCAGGAAAGTATGGTGCATTCCCGTAATCACGAGCAAGGAGTACAAGCCTCCATAGATCAAGCCTCCCACCGCAGGAGCCCAATCGAAAACGTATACAAGACCAGACGTAATAGCATTACCAATCATAAAAGTAACCGGACCGATCACTGTAAAAGCCAGAAATCCCGTTATTAATAATGTAATCGGTGCCACGAGTAACAGCTTAAATGAATCCGCTATCTTTTTATTTAGGAATTTTTCAATTTGTGCAAGTACGTAAGCGGATACTAAAACAGGTAAAACCTGTCCTTGATAACCAATCTTGTTCACTTCCCACCCAAACAAATTCCAAACCGGAACGGTTCCTTTGGTAACGGCATCCGCATAACCGTATGCACTTAATAGATCTGGGTGAACCAGAATCAGACCCAGTACAATCCCGAGTAAAGGACTGCCGCCAAACCGGACAACGGCTGACCATCCAATTAAGGCAGGTAGGAATGTAAAAGCGGTGCTGGCAATGGTGTTAATGATAGCAGCAAAGTCAGTCCATTGAGGATAGACCTGAACCAGAGCCATACCTTCGAAGAAAATCCCCTTGCCTGTCAAAATATTATTTATTCCAAGTAATAAACCTGCAGTCACGATTGCGGGCAAGATGGGGATAAAAATATCTGCCAGCGTCTTGATGGCACGCTGAATTGGATTTTGTTTTTTGCTTGCTGCATTTTTGACATCGTCTTTAGAAGCCCGACTACCTCCTGTAATGGAGATCATTTCGTTATATACCTTATCCACCAGGCCTGGACCAATCACGACCTGATACTGTCCTTGTGAAGAAAATTGGCCTTTGACCAAATCATTTTGTTCAAGTGCTTCTTTATCGACCAGCTTATCATCATAAAGGGCAAATCGCAGACGAGTTACGCAATGCGTAGAGGCCTCTATGTTGTCTTTGCCACCAACGGCTTTTATAATGTCTTCTACCTGTGATCTTTCAATCGCCATTTAGCCCACTCCCTTAACGTTTGCTCTTTTTTAGCAGCAACCCCGGTTATAAAAAATAACGTTCCCGGGGTACTACTAGTTATCTCCATACTATTCACTAAGACTACGGACAATCCACATATATGAAGCATATGGGGCCAAAGTGATCTCTTGTTTTAGCTCCGGGACGTGCTGGGTATTACCTATTAAAAGCTCAGCCGCACCCAACGCTTGATTTTTTAATGATGAATAAAATGAATCCGGTATACGGAATTGCGCATCCTGTCCGCTAAAATTAGAGATGACGATCAAAGTCTCCTCTTCATTGCTGCGTTGATAGGCGTAGACCTGAGGATGAGCTTCGTCCAAACGTTGATAACTCCCGTCAGTAAGGACCTGCACCGTCTTACGCAGGTGAATCAGCTGACGGTAATGATTGTAGATCGAGTTCGGGTCCTCTAACTGAGACTGAACGTTGATCTGTGGATATCGTTCATCTACCTTAATCCAAGGCGTGCCTGTAGTGAAGCCCGCATTGCGAGTGTTATCCCACTGCATCGGTGTCCTCGAATTATCACGAGACCGCTCTCGAATGATATTCAATGCTTCTTCTGCACTTTTGCCTTGTTCCTGTAAGATACGATACATATTCAGAGATTCAACATCCCGAAACTCTTCAATATCTGCCCACTGCGGGTTGGCCATCCCAATCTCTTCACCTTGAAATATATAGGGTGTTCCTTGAAGACCATGTAACGTGGTTGCCAGCAGCTTGGCGCTTTCCGCATGGTATTCGCCATCATCCAAAAAGCGAGAGATCGCCCTTGGCTGATCATGATTGTTAAAAAACAATGCACTCCAGCCGCCACCCTGTTGCATGCCCGTTTGCCAATCCGAGAATAGCTTTTTCAGCATTTCAAAATCATATGGCATGAGTTCCCACTTCTGTCCATTTGGGTAATCCACCTTCAAATGATGAAAATTAAAGGTCATGGACAATTCTTTTCTCTCTGGATTGGAATAACGGATACAGTGATCCAGTGAGGTGGAGGACATCTCCCCTACAGTGACACTGTTATACGCTGAGAATACTTTCTCATGTAATTCATGAAGGTATTCATGCACACTTGGGCCGTCCGTATAATACTTACGCCCGTCCCCAGGAGCCGTGCTTCCATCGTCGTCCGAGAATTGCTGATCTTTGGAAATCAAATTAATGACATCAAGTCGGAAGCCACTAACTCCCTTCTCTGCCCAAAATTCCAGCACATTAACAACTTCCTGACGAACTTTGGGATTTTCCCAGTTTAAATCCGCCTGCGTCTTATCAAACAGTGTCAAGAAATATTGGTTTGTAGCCTCGTCATACTGCCAAGCTGGTCCACCAAACTTGGAAATCCAGTTGTTCGGAGGTCCTCCATCGGGTGCTGGGTCACGCCAGATATAATAGTCCCTGTACTCACTATCCTTAGAAAGCCGCGCCTGCTGAAACCAGACATGCTCTGTGGAAGAATGGTTAACCACGATGTCGATCATCAAGTGCATCCCACGCGCCCGAATTTCCCGGCTCAATTCTTCAAAATCCTGCATTGTTCCATAGTCAGGATTAATCCGGCAATAATCGGCTACATCATACCCGTTATCACGTTGTGGTGAGACATATACAGGCTGCAACCAGACAATATCGACACCCAGTTTTTGCAAATAATCCAGCTTTTGCGTCAGTCCTCTTATATCACCGGTTCCTTTGCCCGTCGTATCGTTAAAACTTTTGGGATAAACCTGATAGACGACCGATTTGCGCCACCAGTCCTTATCTTGAGGAATTAAAGCCTTGTTCATTGCTTCCATTCATGCTCATTCCTTTCTTGCGAAATGAAGTAGCGTAAAAAATAATATAACGCTTTCAACATCTTGTATATACAAGATTAAGTCATGTATATACAAGTTGTCAACAGCTTTATTTATTAAGGTAATACCCGTTTTGCAGCTAAATGATCAGGAGACTCATCCATTCTGTTCGATTGTATGTTATGACTCGTAAAATAAGCTCAATTCACACGAAAAAAAAGGCTCCTGCCTACAGTCAGGAACCTCCCTTTTCTATGATGGATACGGTATTCATTTACATCCATATCGATAGTGCACTATAAATCAGTAATAAGGCCATTATAATATTGAAGGAGTGCTCATACTTGTTCAAGAAGCGCTGAAACATAGCCCCAAAAACCGCCCAGCACACTACAGCTACAAAACCAATACAGGTCAGGAGTAATGAAATCGTAATAAGCTCTATATACGATACATCATAAGGCATTACAAACGTTGAAATGACCGTAATACCATACAAAATGACTTTTAAATTAATAAATTGCAGCAGCAATCCTGATTTGAAGGTATATCCTTCATTGTGATCATTGTTTTTCGCAGAAGGTTTGCTCTTCGCTATTTTTACTGCCAGATAAAGCATGTACAGACTACCCAGTACATTCATCCAGATTTTAACCCGTGGCAAAAAATGATACAAAGCAAGATTAAAATAGCAGGCTAACAGCATAATAGCGAAACAGCCAGCTGTTACTCCCAGCAAAAATGGGAATGCTTTTTTCAAACCTAACCGCCTGGCACTGTCTAAAGACATAATATTGTTGGGACCTGGCGTAAAGCTGGTAACAAGTGCATAAGAAAGGAACGGAATAAACGGCATACAATAATCAACTCCAGTGTGTTATAATTGAATAAAATGTACGTTGAAACGCACGAATGTACTTCATGATTGTACATTATGTTCTTTATATAGCACAATAGGGAGCGAAGAATTATGGAGAATATTAATCTAATTTTAAGTAAAAATCTAAAACATCTAAGAAATGAAAGAAAATTGAGTTTAGATAAATTAGCTGATCTGACGGGGATCAGTAAAACGATGCTCGGTCAGATTGAGCGGGGAGAATCTAATCCCTCGATTACAACCGTATGGAAAATTGCGAACGGCTTGAAAATCTCTTTCACTGCTCTGATTAACGAACCACCTGCAGATGCGGTAGTCGTTCCTAAAAGCAAAGTACACGTGCTTGAAGAAAATAATCACTATCGGTTGTATCCGTTTTTCCCCTATGAAGGAAACAGAAATTTCGAGGTTTACACCGTAGAGATTGAAGCAGGCGGGGAACTAAGTTCAGCCCCACACCGTGAGGGTACTGAAGAATTTATTACGGTATTTGAAGGTGAAATGGTGGTAAAAGTCAGTGAGGAAATGTACACGGTGAAAGCCGGGGATTCGATTCGGTTTAAAGCAGATCGCCCACATATTTACTATAATCTAGGAGAAACACTAGTACGGATGAATATGATTATTTATTATTCTGTATAGTTCCACCATGTGATCCTAAGTGTCCAAGACTTTAAATTAAATGATCCTATTAAAATTAGGAGCTCTTTTAATAGGATCATCGGTACAAATATTAAATGATTAGCCTGTATGCTGTTTAGGAGATTTCAATTTGTTTAATTATTCGCGCTGGATTTCCAGCTACAACCACATGATCTGGAACATCCTTGGTTACTACTGCTCCTGATGCCACTACGACATTATTACCTATCGTAACACCAGGATTGATCACTGCTCTCCCGCCGATCCATACATTGTTGCCAATCTTAACAGGCTTTCCATACTCTGGGCCAGCGATTCGTTCAAACGGATCTATGGGGTGAGTTGCTGTGTAAATATGAACTCCTGGAGCCAGGAAACAATTATCTCCAATGCGCACTTCGCAAACATCCAAAATGGTACAGTCAAAGTTGGCATAGAAATTATTTCCAACATGGATGTTGTATCCGTAGTCACAACGTATGTTGGGTTCCATGCCTATATTTTCACCAGTTGATCCGAAAAGCTCCTTAAGTAACTTTTCACGGTACTCACGATCCGTCTCTGCCGTCTGATTAAAGAGACGTACACATCTTCTCGCATACTCTCTTTCTTGCGTTAATTGAGGATCAGCAGCTACATACAGTTCTCCATCTATCATCTTTTGTTTTTCCGTTTTCATAGTCATGCGACAATCCCCTTTATTTTTTAATCTGATTTTTTCTTTCACTCCAATGGGTTGGGCTGCACCCGATATCAAACCAGCGACCATAACGCCAACAAGCACTACAATCAAGGCATGCAGAAGTTCCAACATGTTCACCTAAAAACCCTAAGCCAGGGGGATCTATAAGTAGTCCCGCTAAAGAAATGCAGCTAATCCAAAAATAATGATTCCCATTTCGGCAGTCGAGACATGTAAATTACCCCGTATAGTAGGCGTTCGAGATACCCAGGAAGCAAAAGCTACACCCGGTAAAGCGAACAACAAAAACAAGATATTACGAATTACCCGAGGATTCATGGATGATTCTACTGGCATTTACATATCTACTTATCACCACTTTTTATTAATGTTTTAATAAGTTATATCATAATTAGTCATTCTATTCGTATCCAAACTATTTGTCAAAAAGAGAACTATGGCTGCTTCCCCCCGACAGTTAGGTAAACACAAAAAAACGACCATAAGGTCGTTTTTTGCTAGTCTATGCTCTCTTTGAACGCATCCATAACATGATAGGAAGTAACGCCAGCGCCAGAATTCCTCCCGCATAAGAAAGTATGGAATAGCTTGAATTTGCTACGATCATCCCGGACAGTGCTCCTCCCGAAGCTCCTGCCAAAGCAATAAGTACGTCCACCGATCCCTGTACCTTAGCTTGATTAGATATTGTCGTCGAATCTACAATCAAAGCGGTTCCACTAATCAGTCCAAAATTCCACCCTATCCCTAAAAGAGAAAGCGCCACAATAAGCAAAACCATCGAATCAGTGGGAGCCAACGCAGCTACTACGCCAGCGAGAAGTAGCGTTACAGCTGAAGCCATCGCCATCGCTATACGACCAATCTTATCGACAAGAATACCCGTAACTAGAGACGGAAGATACATAGCACCAATATGAAAACCGATGACTAATCCTACTTCGCCGAGTCCATGTCCATGGTGCTTCATATGTACGGGAGTCATCGTCATAATCGCAACCATGACAATTTGAGTTATTATCATGATTAAAGCGCCAAGAATAATTCCTTTTCTACCATCACGAGTAGCCTCAAGATCAGAAGACGACTGGCTTCCTTGTGCCGCCTGATTCGCAACTGCTTTGGCCACCAATAAAGGGTCAGGATGAAGAAGTAGCAATAATATTATGCCTGCTAATGTATAGGCTACCGCCGCTAAAAGAAAAGGTCCCGCTAAACTGGGAACTCCAATGGATAACGCAAACTCTCCGGTAACGTTAACTAAGTTGGGACCGGCTACCGCTCCGATCGTTGTAAAGACCATAGCCATACTCGCAGCTGTTGCCCTCTGCTTTGAACTTGCGAGATCTGTACCGGCATAACGAGCCTGCAGATTTGTAGCCGTTCCCGATCCATAAACAAGAAGGGAGACTAGAAGCAGGGTAATACTATTCATAAGGGCTGCAACAACGACACCGATCGCCCCAACTCCCCCTGCAATAAAACCGAGTCCCAGCCCCATTCGTCGGCCGAATCTTTGGGAAAACCGACCAACGAGGAGCGCTGCAGCCGCTGAACCAAGTGTAAATAGTGCCGCAGGAATCCCCGTAAATTTATCCGTACCCAGCATATCTTGCGCCAACAACGCACCAACGGTTACTCCGGCAGCAAGTCCGGCGCCTCCAAAAATTTGAGAGAAAATAACGGTGATAAGCGTACGACGATACAGTTTTCTTTGCTTATCTGAAGATTCCGCATAGGAATTGATAAGCGCTTGCCTCTTCTGCGAAGCATTCGTCAAATTCATTAAGGCTAACTTCCTCCCCTGATAAAGTCGTTCCAATCATGAACACTCTTATCCAAGTGTCTAGCTTCGAAACCACGAGCCTGCAACAATGCAATAGCTCTAACCGCCATTAAGCAATACGGGCCTCTGCAATAAGCCACAATCTTCGAGTCGGCTGGCAACAAAGATAACTGCTCCGCTAATTCTTCAATTGGAACGGAAACAGCCCCCGGTATATGAGCAGTTTCATATTCATCTCGCGGCCGTACATCAAGAAGTGTGACCTCTCCTTTTTCCATCCGCATTGCCAATTCTTCCATTGTGACTCCTTCAACATCCGAGAATTGACCCAAAAATTGCTCCTTAATGTGCTGAACTTCAATTAACTGCTTTTCAGACAGGTCATACAGTGAATTTAAAAAGTGCAAAACAGATGAATCAGAAAGTTCATAATACACAAAGTTTCCCTGCTTTTTGGATTGAACCAACTTAGCTTGATATAGAGTTTGTAGATGCTGAGAAACATTGGCAACGGACATCGAAGTCATTTTAGATAGAACTTCAACTGATTTGGGTCCTTGTATGAGAATATCAAGAATTTCCAACCTTTTCGGGCTGGACAAGCATTTTCCGATCCGTGCGTATTCGGTGAAAAGCCCATCTTTGAAATCTCGTTCGTTCACTATTAAACACCCCATCCATTAAACTATTCAATTAATTTCTTTAATACCGAAATTATAAAACTTTCTTATTTTTATGTCAATTCTGAAACCTACCTATATATAAAAATAAAAAAGACCAGCCCAGAAGCTGGTCAAGAGTAACAATAATACGTAAGCTAAAATACAATGTCTTTACTGAATCAACCTTGAATTGTCATTTATATTCTTGTTCCACTTTCAGCCTGGTTCCTCCCAGTAACCCTCCATCTGCTGATGCTTGAAGCAACAGCTCACCAGCCACATTCCCAGATTGTACAACCACAAGACACCTTCCTCTGTGTGTTCGTCTCTCATTCCCCTTGTAGGGTTCATCACTGGTGAGGTCCCCATTGTCTATTCCAAGGATGCGGCCATCACCATGCAGTTTAAAGGTTAATTCAACATCCTGGTTAGGTACAGTGATCCCGTTTGGGTCTATGACGGTTACTTCCACATGAGATATCTCATGCCCATCAGCAGGTAGAACCGTCCGATCGGCCTCCAACTTTAGAGCATAAGGAGTCCCGGCAGTAGTCAGTTCATGCTCACAAACCTTCTCGTTTCCATTACGACCCACAGCTCGGATTTTGCCCGGTGTATAGGGAAGCTCCCATAGGATTAAATGATTAGGGTAATCCACTAGCTTCCTCTCACCGTATAATTCATCATTCACGATCAATTCCACACTCTCACAATTGGTGAAGGTAACCAACCGTATCAATTTTCCACCGTAGTCAGGAAATGTCCAGTGATCTTCCATGGCCGGAGATTTCCAGTGCATTGTCCATGTCGGATTAAATTCCGATTTCATATGTTCGTTAAATGCGGCTATGTGCACAACAGGCTGATTAGACCATAAGCTTTGTTGGAGATAAGATACTGGTTTGCGGAATCCGCAAGTATCAATCAGGCCCGAAGACCACCCTTTGGAGGGATAGCTCGTTTCTCCCAAATAGTCAATTCCACTCCAAACAAATTGACCGATCACATAATCATGATTAGCGACATCAAACCAGGGATTCATAAGCAAATAACCTTTAACCCGGTTATCCTTGCCCCGATAGTATGGAAACGTCTCGGTTCCAAGGATAAGCATATCCGGCATGGCCGCCCTATAGTGCTCATACCACTGCTCCTGATAGTTTAACCCCAGAACATCCACTCGTTGTGCCAGCTGTTTGGTATGCTCCACTTTGGCCTCAATCGAACCCTCACGCAAGCTGATCGGTGTATTATGCGGCTCAAGCGCATATGTAACCGATCGGGTTGGGTCTTTTTCATGGCAGAAACCCACGAGCTGCTCCAACATTTTTAGCATGGATGGCTGCCCTTGGTTTTCCACTTCATTCCCAACGCTCCACATGAAAACACTGGGATGGTTCCTGTCTCTGAGCAACATTGCCTCCAGATCTTTTTCCCACCACTCATCATATAAATGCTCATAGAAAAGAGATTTCCACTTATCAAAAGCCTCATCAACCACCAAGAACCCCATCTGGTCACATAAATCTAATAATTCGGGCGCCATCGGGTTATGAGCAAAACGGATCGAGTTACAGCCCATTTCCTTCAGCTTTTGCAGCCTTCTTTTCATGGCTGTATCATGGTAAGCAGCCCCCAGACAGCCTAAATCATGGTGAATGCACACTCCCTTTAGCTTTAAGCTGTGCCCATTCAAAAATAAACCTTTTTGTGTATCCAGCTTCACTTCTCTTATGCCAAAAGAGGTACAATAACGATCCACCTCTGTATTGTCGCAATAGATCGTCGTCTGGGCTTCGTAGAGCACTGGGTTGTCCGGTGACCATAGTTCTGGCTCTAAAACTCGCGTTTTTTGCTCTATTTCCCCCGTTTCACAGCTCGAAAGAGTAACTCGGTTTTCCACTTTTCCTTGGATCTGTCCCTGTGGGTCCAGCATTTCAGTCATAATCGTACACTCTACGGCATGCGCGTGTTGATTAGTGACCTGGATTCTGACAGTCACCTTGGCTTCATCTGGCGAAATTTCAGGTGTGGTAATGTAAGTCCCCCATTCGGTTATATGAATATAATCCGTACAAATCAGCCAAACATTACGATAAATACCGGCCCCCGAATACCATCTGTCAGGTGAAAGAATCGTATTGTCCACTTTGACGGCAATCACATTTTCCTCATCCCACCGAATATATGGAGTCAAATCATATTGAAAGCTAACATATCCATAGGGTCGCTTGCCCACAAAATGCCCATTGATCCAAACCTCACTGTTACTGTGAATGCCATCAAATTGTATGTATACGCGCTGTTTTGGAGAGGAGGGCTTCACATTAAAATGCTTTCTGTACCATCCGACAGACCATCTTGGCAAATAAGCCTGATTGCCACCATACAGCATATGTGGATCAAAGGACTTTTCAATGCTCCAATCATGAGGGACTTGAAGGAGC
>RCUE01000221.1_pt1 | contig 19337 bp, 17 predicted proteins | sample 2166111 | NCBI WGS metagenome assembly RCUE01 (sample SAMN09930795, study PRJNA488358) | compost metagenome | feature: garden; material: soil; isolation source: compost soil in phenylacetonitrile-enriched culture | place: Germany: Experimental Botanical Garden Goettingen | collected 2016-01-27 | reverse complement strand
TTACCACCGGAAGATTTTTCTGCACCTTCTTCTCCATTCTTTTTCTTACCGGAAAAGATGCTTCCTAGTTTATCCCAGAAAAATTCATTAACAGTTTTAGCTCCTTTTTTCACTCCACCAATTGCTAATCCGGTCCCGACAATTCCTGTGGTTGCTACGGCAAGGGAGCCCAGCGTGGACATATTATCCATTTTTTGTTTAATCCAGCCAACGGCCTGGGCCAGCAGTTTAAAGGCAGGAGCTACGTCCTTCGCGATTGTATTACCCAGCTCGATGAGTGCATCATTCAGCGTCTGTTTCGCGATCAGAAAATCTCTCCACGGATCATTTTCATTTAATTTTTGATACTTCTCATCGAGCTTCCCGCTTTGTTTTTCAGGTGTGTTAATTTTTTCTGCGGATGCAAAAAATTTGGAGAGCATATCCGTTCCCGAATCGTCAGCACCGAATGTTTTCTTAATATCCTGCCATGCTTTATTATCCTTTTTTATGCCTCCGAATATTTGCAGCATCGTACTGGTCGCAAGCTGGCGTTCAGCGTCGTTCCCGGATGACATACGACCGGCAATTAGCTTTGCTTGCTCAGCTGCCTTTTCTTTTGCCCCCGAAGTTACTCCCTGTGCCTCATACGCCTGCTTAATCGCACTTTCCAGACTCCCATCCTTATGAAGGGCAAGTGTTCTTTCTTTTAATGCATTTAGACCTTTATCTGCAGATGAAAGAACATCTGTCTCTTTCACGAGAGCGGCTAACTTTTCCGGACTATCGATGAGTTTAGAGACTTTAGGACTGGAACTTATAATCGATGTAAGCGTATCGTCTTTAATGTTTTTTGTGTTGCCCATAATGTAGTTCAGAGAATCGCCAAACTTTTTGGTCTCTTTAAAATCGGGCATAGAATCTTGCATAGCCAACAAGGTTTTTTGATATCCCGCTTCCCCATCCTTGATCGGACGAATCATATTAAGCTTTAGAGCCTGCTCTGTAATGTCCTTGCCGTGGCCTGGGCTGCTCGTTTCAGCTACTCTAAGCAATTCAATAACTTCAGATTTTTTTTTGCTCGGATCGATTAAAGTAAGAGCGTCCACCTCTTGTTTTACTTGTTTATCGTCTTTGTTGGTCAATGCCTGGTATCGTGCAGTCGCCTGCCCTGTAGATACCATATCTTCGAACAACGTTCCGCCGCCAATCCATGAAACGATCTCTTTAGAAGTATCTTTAAGAGAAACCAGACCTTCGCGGATTTTTTCAATTTTACTTTTCGCTTCCTCATCTTTAACATTAACGGAGAGAGTAACAGCCATTTCATCTATCTGCTGAAGCTCAGAGCGAAGATCAGATACATCGCGGCGCGTACGACTAACGACCAGCTCGATCCCTAAGTCTTTCCCTTTCCACTTCTCCATCTCTGAAGCTGCGGCGCTGAATTCACGTCCAACAGCTTTTGCCTGTGCGGCAATCTCCGCTAAAGCCGGAGACAGCTTCTCTTCACCGGAGAAGCTAACGGTAACAGAAGCTCCCATCCTTTCACCTCGACTTTCATAGAAAAGAACGCCATGGATAGCATCCTATCCTCTATTCCCGCATGGTACGCTTCATTTCTTCCTCTGCGATCATTTCAGCCGCCATACAGAAAAACTTCTGGCGCTCCCGATCTACCTCATATTCCAGTATTTCTTCAGGCAGCCGATGGCGATTAATCCACATGAAGGCTATCCAGCTTGCTTCGGCGTCTCTTCTGACGAGATCTTTCCCTCCTTCAGTAACGCCTCCTTCGTATCAGTAAAGTTACGTACCGCCTTGCTTAGTGCCGCGTAATCATCGGGGTTATCCAACAGGCGCGGTGGCAGCTCGAACTTCTCAACGCAGTTGTATGCCTTTAACAGCTCGGCGTTATTCCAGTCGAATTCATGCTCGGTCGCCTTGACGATCATGACATCGATTTCGTTGTACGTTTCTTTCGGTGTGCCGTCCTCTTCCATGGCCAGTTCAATCGCTCGGCGCACTTCCATCGTAGTCAATCGACGTACAGACCAATGCTCCCCATCTGATCTCACCTTGATGATCTGATCGCGGCGTCCGCCCTTCGCTCTTTCCAAATACTTTTGTAATTTATCGCTCATCGCTTTTTCCTCCTTAAAATCATTGATTTGGATTTTTCATAGTAAAAAAGAGGGCTGTACGCCCTCTCCCATTCTCTTACGCCATATATTCGGGGAACTTGCCGACAAAATCGAAATCTGTCGCCGTTCCGCTCAATGTAATGTCAATGCCTTTATTTTCATCGATTTTCGCCACCAGGATGTCAATATCATTATGGATATGAATGCCAGTAATGAGGACGCGCTCCGTATTTCCGGTCATCATATCCTCCAGAGAACCGGTGATACGATCAAGAAACATCGTTTTTCCTTGCTTGAACAACTCAAGCATGCGGTAACGAAGGCGTGATTCCAGCTTCGACATGACAATCTTCACCGGAATTTCATAGCCGACAATTTGCTTTGTCTTCGCCATTCGTCTCGCTCGAATAATATCCAGTGTTTCCGGCTTTAAAATTACTTCAATCTCCTTAATCGTCTGAATCGGATCACCATTGTCGTCCTGTACTGATAAATTACGGCCAATCAATTCGCGTTCCATTGATTACGCCACCTCCCAATCAATAAAGAATGCTTCTATTGCATCAAGCGGCTTCGCCAAAAGCTTGAAATAAGCGAAATCGAAGTTGCTTTCTTTCACCGGATGCTCCTCAAATTTATAATCTGTCGCAATTGCTTTTTGCTGCGCTCGGATTTTCAGATATTCTGTCACTGCGCCAATAAAGATGGCTCGGCCATCCGGATCGTTATCCAGCTGTGCCCGGTACCGTTTACCGACCGAATAAATGTCATTCAAAATTTGATCAATGGTCATCGATACACGGATTTTCCCGAAATCTTCTCTTTCACCTGAACCAAGCGTCGTCAACGTGTTTACCGCAGATTCGATAATATAGTCGTATCCGTCACGTGTCGCCATGAGCGTTCCTTCAGCCAGTCCCTTCATCACTTCACTATGACCCCAATCTACTTTGGCGAGCTTCAATGGAACCTTGATGCCAGTGAAGGACTTGTTAGCTGGTGTACCTGCTACGAGACCCGCTACCCAGGCTGCCCACTGAATGGAATTGTACTCTTCTCCATTCAAATGCTGTCCGGCGATGGAACTATTAATGATAAATCGGGCATTCAAGGCACGGGAACGCTCGTTATGCGCTTCAATGTCACCATCCTTCGCAGCATCCCCGGCTACAACGAGTTGCGCCAGCTTGCGTGCCTTACTGCGCCTGTCCAGCAGCCATTGCTTGCACGCCGCCTGAACAGCCGGGTCCGCAGATGGCAGATAAAACACGTCAAATTCAAGTCCATCTATACGGTTAAAAATACGGCTCCACTCGCCAGCGGTAATCGTCGCCGTTCCAGATGCTGCTCCAGTCAAGGCTGTATAAGCAATGTCTTCCAACGGGGTGCTTCCGTTGTTCTTGAATCGTACCATGCTAGATTTTTTAAGCTTTTCTTCCGCTTCATTCTTATCAGCTACAAGATAGGTCTCCGTATCATAAATCATCTTCGTATCGCGGATGATGATTTCTTTCTTTGTCGAATCGACAAGGCTTGGACGAATCATGTATTCGAAGTCTTCGCCACGTTTTCCCGGGTATTTGGCCTGTACAGTATAGCTGTCCGCTACTTCATGAACAGCAGCCTTTTCCTGCTCATTCGTTACGCGATAACCGACCACGGTAGCCCCGTTCTCGGCCGCTAGTTCAACCGTATCCACCAGCAATCCGGTTTCCAGCAAACGTTCGGCCGTGTCTGCCATATCTACCGCAAAATTTGGTTGCCCCCATTCCGCCTGGTATGGAACAAGTACGCGTCCTGTAGTCGGCAGAACCCGTGCTTTTGCTTTGGCTAGGAGATCCACATATGCTCCTGATCTAATCCGTTGAATTGACATTTTTATCCTCCTTTGGATGCAGGTAGGCATCCAGTTTTTGTTTTACTTCCTGCTTGGTTAACTCTGCATTTGCTTCGCAATCAAAAAGAGCGCCGGCCATCTCAAAGCGTTCTGCTTTGAATACAGGCCATGCGCTCTCAATCCATTCGGATTTTTTTCGCTTGTTTACTTCACTTTGAATGGATGCAGCCGGGGACTTTCGCACACGTTTCTCACTCATCTCTTCACCTCCTTTCCATTAAATTCGACATAGAAGTCATTAATTTTCATTCTATCTGTCGCAGTCGATTTAGGAACATGCAGCAAATAGGAATACTGAAACATCACCTCCATTCGATCACTCTTCTCCTGGGTTCGGGGTGGCTCAATTACCAGCATGGTTTCAAACTGCTTCGACGCTACGCAGTATCGTTGCTGACGCAAATACATGAAGAAGGGAGCCAAATCAAACGGTATCGGCTCCCCTCTCTCTTGTTCGTCAATCTGCTCATATTCATAGTGAAAAACCAGTCTCACGTCTTCTACAATACGAACTGATTGCCGTGTATACATTTTTTCAGATATAAGGTCAGCTTCAATAAAAGCGCTGGGCCGCATAAATTGACCGGTTTGCCACATATCCCTCTCCCAGCTAACAGGAAGGTCAGGATATATCCGGTTTATGATTTCGGCCCATACTCTCTTACCGATATCCATCATCCGAATCACCTCCCTTCGCTTATCTTTCCTTGCGTCCAGCATACCACGCCACAATTCCCTCTCACAAAAAATGCCCAAAGTGTAAAGCAATGTCTAAAATGTCAAACAGCTTACTCATGGGCACCCCCTTGTCCTTTCCTTTACATCACAAAAAAAGCCTGCCATTATGCCGGCAGGCCTTCCCTCATCTCGTCTTCATACATATTCCACGCCAGGTTACGTATCATTGCTCGACGAATCGTATCCACTGTCTGACGACTCACACGAAGCTGCTGCGCAATTTCATACATCTTCATACCATCCAGCATCCCTTCCGCTACCACTCGCTCTCTCTCATCCTGTAGCGCAGCTACAGCGGCCTCCAGCTTCTTCACCTTACATTCATAACGCTTCATACGCTCCCAATTCCTTAAGAATTTCTTAGCTTCCCTAAACGTTACATCCGAATGTACGCCCTGTGCCTTTGGTAACGCTGCTTCTATGCCATATTGCGCTGTTCCTCCTTTAATCATGTCTTCCAGCAGCTCTCTTGGATATTGCTTATATTCATCCTCCCGGCTTTTTAAAGACGTAATACTTTCTACCATCCAGCGATAATCTCGCAAGTCCTGATCCACACGCTGTACAGCTTCTAGTGCAGGCTCCAAATCCGGGAACAATTGTTGTCCCTTCTGAACTTTCATCTGTGACGCTTCATACTCTTCCCACTGATGACAACCTTGTACCTTGCCAATATGTTCTCCATGAATCTGGCATCTTGTTGTTCTTCCCCAACCCGTTCCCGGACACTTCTCGCAAACTTCCTCTAACCATATTTGTTTATTCATAGTACTCCTCCTTTTATATAACGAATTCCGTTACCAAACAAACAGAAAACAACTTTGTTCATACGTAAGTTATTAAACGACTCTTCCCCCTCGAAATACATTTTTCTTTACAGAACAACTATTGTTTCTCCACGACATTATTTTAGATAATATTTCCAACTAACAACATCCGTTACTCACATATTAATAACGAAACCCGTTATAGTCAATAACCATTTCCGTTTTTTTCTCAATTTGCGTTATTTTTGTTTCCAAATCCGTTAGTTGTGATATATTTATATAGAGATGGAGGTGCGAGGATGATCGGGAGACGGATTAAAGAACAGCGTCAAAAGGTAAAATGGACCCAAAAAGAACTAGCGAAAAAGGTTAATGTTTCTCCTCAAGTCATATCAAACTGGGAAAGAGAATACACAACTCCCGACTCTACCCATATTGCGCTTCTTTCTAAAGCGATGCAGGTTTCTTCTGATTATCTTTTGGGTCATACAGACGATCCTTCATTTAAAACGGGAGCTACTGACGACTCCAATATAAATATTGCTTTCTATGACGGTTTAAAAGGTTTCGAAGATCTCGATCCGGAACAGCAACAGGTCATTATGGACACAGTTGAAGATATGGTTGCTCGCTTTAAAAAACGAAAACAAGAGCGACAAAATAAGAAAAATACATAACCAAGCATGTTCAAAAAGGAGGACAAACAGAGCCTTAAGTTCAAGGCGGAGCAGCGGAGAGGCTTCGTAACTCTGTTTCCCGGACTTTTTGAATCTCCCCTAACCCTGCTTGGCGAACGGCTCAGGCAGGGAATTATTATAAACATCCGAGAAAATTATTACATAAATGTATATGTATAGAAGGTTTTAAAGCTAAAGCTCAATTGAGCTTTTCTTTTTACACAAAAAAGGAACATACGTTTCCACTAAGGAGAAGCTTATGCTCAATTACTACAAGAAAACGGAAGTGGAATTATGTATCGAAAAGCTATATAAAGATGCCGGAATTTTATCTCCGTCCGATCTTTCATTGGAAAGGCTGTGCAGCGTATTCAATATCGAAATCCAATATTGTGAAGATACACAATCAGCCATTTGGGATAATGAATTCGCCATGTTTTTTCTCAACCCGTACTCTTCTTTACAGGAACAAAGGGCGACATTCTTTCATGAACTATGCCATCCACTGCGTCATGTAGGGGACCAACGCAGAAGACACCCGGCATTCCGCGGGCTTATCGAGCTGCAAGAGGCGCAAGCAAGGAATTTTCAACCTTACGCGGCCATCCCGTTCTTTATGGTAGAGCAACTCGAATTACCTAAATGGGATAAAGAGATTGTCGGCCTGTTCGTCCAAAGATTTTCTACAACTTACTTTTTAGCGTATCGGCGCTGGGAGCAAATTAAACGACGAATTCTCCAGGGAATCTTTGATGAAAGAATTAAGTTTCATTTAGAAGTGAGAGAGCAAGCTTTTACGGAGCGGAAGAAAGAAGACGATACATTTTTTTATTAAAAAAAAGAACAAACATTCATGTTGTTCACAATTTATTCACTTTATCCACAGACAGCCACTATGCCTGTAAGCATAAAAAGACGCCGGTTGCCTATCGAGCAACCTGGCGTCGTAGCGTAGTTTACCTTTACTATATACATCTGATTTGATACATCGATAAATTCTTGTGGTGAGAGGGAAGAAAAGAAAGAAGGGCGGTGGGGGAGAGCGGTCGGAAAAAGACACGTTTGCCTTTCTTCTGCTGGAGCACAGGGCGCATCCAACCTCTTCTTTTTTCCGAATCGCCTACTTCCAACCACGCTATCCTGTCAAAATATCAAGTGTAATTTATATAGTTACACGCGATGCTTAGCTTTTTCTCGGATAGAAGAAATCGTAGATTGGACTGAAATACGCTCCGGATTGGTCATAATCTCGATAAGTGCAGGAGCATTCGAGGCCACAGCACGTGCCAGAGCTTCTTTAAAGTCTTCGTTTGTTTCGACTCTTACACTTTGCACGCCGAGTGCTGTTCCAAGTTCAGCGAAATTCACGCTTCCAAGATCAGTACCGATGACTCTTTCTGGATAATGTATTTCTTGGTGCATACGAATTGTACCGTACATGCTATTGTTAAAGACAAGCGCAATCACCGGAATGTTGTAACGAGCAGCCGTCTCCAGCTCCTGCACTGTCATCATAAATCCACCATCACCAGATAACGATACGACCGTTTTGCCTGGACTTGCCACTTTGGCGCCGATCGCTGCGGGAAGTCCATACCCCATCGCACCGGATGTCGGACCAATGTACGTTTTCGGACGATTGAAAGAGTAAAAGCTGTGCAGCCAGCCAGCGAAGTTGCCAGCATCATTCGTAATCATCGTATCTTCTGAGAGTACTTCCTGCATTATACGAATAATTTCTCGATTATCAACGGCGTATTCTTCTTTAGCTATCCCTTCTCCTGCAAGTTCATATGCTTCGCGTCGTTCTTTAGCCCATTCTTCCCACATGCATGTTACATTCATATCCAGCAGTGCTTCAAGCGCTTCTCTCGCATCCGCCACCACGCCAAGATCAGGACTGTATGACTTGCCGAGCGTAGCTGCATCAATATCGATGTGAATGAGTTTCGGATTTTGCGGGAAAATCCCGTAGTCTTGCGTCGTTACTTCAGACAGACGTGTGCCCACAACCAATACGACATCCGCCTGACCCAACGTATCAAGAATGGGAGAGAAAGTGCCCAATCCGGAATGGCCGACATATAAACGATGGTTATTCGGGAAAATATCGTGACGACGGAACGCAGCCATGACCGGAATATTGAGTGCCTCAGCCAGCTTCAAGAGTGCCTGCTCACCATCTGCTGCAATAACACCACCGCCCCCCAAGATTAGCGGACGTTTAGCGTTAGCTAGAAGCTGTTCAATGGCTGCTACTTCACTGGCACCAGGGCGCGGCTTCGGCACTGGTGCAACCGGACCGAATGACATTTCCGCTTCGGCGACCAACACGTCTTCCGGAAGCGCTACAACTACCGGACCCGGACGACCACTTTTTGCAATACGGAATGCGCGCTGCACTAATTCTGGCATACGTTCCGCGTCTTTGATTTCAACTGTCCACTTGGCAATATGGCCGAAGAAGCGATCGAGCTCGACTTCCTGGAATCCTTCCCGCCCACGGAACTTACTATGCACTTGCCCCAAAAAGACAACCATCGGAGTGGAGTCCTGGTAAGCAGTATGAATACCGATGGCGAGATTCGCACCTCCAACTGCACGTGTGGCCATGGCTACACCTGGCTTCCGTGTTGCCTTTCCATATGCTTCCGCCATAAAGGAGGCTCCCCCTTCATGGCGTGTTGAGATTAACTGAATATCTCCAGACTCATAAATACTGTCCATCAACGGAAGGTAGCTTTCACCAGGGACACAAAATACATGCTCCACACCTTCCCGTTTCATGCATTCAACAATCGCCTGAGCCCCGTTCATTACTTTTTTCATTTTATCTTTCCTCCTATTCTTTTTTCTATTGAACATCTAGCGGCAAATAGCCAATTTTGTTTTCATGCGATTAGCCGCTTCTAAAAGCTTATTGGTTGGTACAGATAGAGAGATTCGGAAATATCCTTCGCCGTATTCACCAAAAGCCGTGCCAAGTGTGACAATGACCCCCGCTTCCTCAAGCACTTTAGAAGCGAATTCACCCGATGTGTAACCGTCTGGAACAGGAGCCCAGATGAAGAAGCTGCCCTTCGGAGCATCCGTATCAATACCGATATCCCGTAAAGCGGCAATCATGGCATCCTGACGTTCCTGATAAATAAGATTATATTCTTCTACACATCTCTGATCTGACAGCAGCGCAGTCGCTCCCGCCTTCTGGATAGGGAGGAATTGACTCGTATCCATATTGCTTTTAACGATAGAAAGTAGAGACAAGGCTGCTTTGTTTCCTGTTGCATATCCAAGGCGCCACCCTGTCATGTTATATGTTTTGGAAAGGGACCCGAATTCCACGGCGACTTCCCTCGCCCCTTCTACCTGCAAAATGCTCGGAGCTTTGTATCCATCGAACGTTACCATCTGATATGCTGCATCATGAGCAATGATAATACCGTTCTGCTTTGCAAATGTCACTGCTTCTCGAAAGAAGTGCCCATCGGCTACGGCTGCCGTCGGGTTGCCAGGATAATTCAAAAACATCAGCTTTGCTTTCTGCACAACATCCCTAGGAAGTGACGAGAAATCAGGCAAAAATCCGTTCTCCTTCAACAGCGGCATACTGTAAGGAACGCCATTTGCAAGATAAGTCGCTGCCTGGTATACAGGATATCCTGGATTAGGAATAAGCACGATGTCTCCCGGATCAATGACCGCGGAGATGAAATGTCCGATTCCTTCTTTTGAGCCGATAAGTGCAAGAACTTCACTTTCGGCGTCTAGGCTAACATCAAATCGTTTCTTATAAAAATGGGCGACAGCCTCCCGAAACTCACCACACCCGCTATACCCTGGGTATTTAAAGTTGTTCGGATCGTCCATTTCGGACTTGAGTCGTTCAACAATATGCTTCGGCGTTGGCAGATCCGGACATCCAATTCCTAAATCAATAACGTGAACACCTTGTTCTTCAAGCTCCCGCTTTTTTTTGTTGATTTCATGAAATAAGTAGGGAGGAATATTCTGAAGCCGCTGTGGTTTAACAACCATATTCATCGCCCTCCTGGTTACTTTTATTTCTATAAATGAAATAGTATTTCTTATATCGGACAAAAACGCGGCCGATTCTTAAAATATTTCCTTACAAGCCGTCCTAACAGGGGTCAGCTTGCATAGGATTCGCAAATAGAATCGACGTACACCAAAATTAATCAATCATACTATCAAAGATAGAGCATTATAGAAGTACCGGCATTTTATCTATATACATCTGATTTGATACATCGACAAATTCTTGTGGTGAGAGATAAGAAAAGAAGGAAGGGCGGTGGGCGTATCCAACCTCTTCTTTTTCCGAATCGCCTACTTCCAACCACGCTACCATGTCAAAATATTAACCGTAACTTATATAGAACCATAACCTGCTCAATGGTATAACCAAAACGGTAGGGATTAGCTTCATCAAACCGTTTTCCTATAAGTTGCATACCTATGGGTAATCCCGAAGAAGAGAAACCGCAAGGCAATGATAAACTTGGAAACCCAGTTACATTCGTCGCGGCGCTCATTCGCTGGATAGCGTCTCGAACCCGTTCTTACTTACCGTTTATTTACATATATTCCTGTCCAATATTAGATGGAAGGATAGGAATAGCTGGGGGTTACGGTAACATCTACTTCATTCAACAAATCATTGAAGTGGCTGATGCTCTCAGTTTTAATATACAATGCTTTGGCGTAATGGTAACGATTTCGGCACCAAGAAAAAAATAATAATAGCAATACCTTTTATAACGGGCTCTATGCCATTAGGGGCAAATCCACCATTTAGAAAATAAATAGCTTCGCTCCCTTTTCATATATTGAAATGCCATTTTAATTTACATAGTATTATTATATAAATATTTTCGAAAATATCAACTATTTTTAGAATAGATTGATATTTGGAAATATAGAGGACTTATCTTAGGGAGCTGATGATCAAAATAGTTATCTTTTAATTTAGTTAAAAATAATAATCCTTTGTCAAAAAACATTCTAAGTACTTAAAGTGTTTGACATGAAATTCTTCTTATCGTAACATGATTTTTTAATTTAGACATTTAGTATCAAGGGTGTTGATTTAGTATATTAAAATAATTTAGATAATTAACAAGAGGAATCAGCATGATCGGCAGAACATTGGAAGAAGTAAGACAAGAAGGAAAAGAAGTACACACCGAAGAAGGCACCTATCCTTTATCAGAAGATTAATTTTGTATATAAAATAAATATAGGCACAGAGATATTTTATTAATAAAACAAAAAATACCTTTGTATTTTAAATCCAGATTGCCCTTTAACAACGAGGGCAATCTTTTTTTATTAAATTCCTGCTTCCGAATAGCCAAGTTCTTTGGAGATGTATGCGGCTGTATCTTTTGTTTTTTGCCGTACGATTTCCTCGAATTCGCGACTGATTCTTGTTGTGGGGCCGCTCACGCTCAGCGCTGCAACAACCTGTCTCGTATAATCACGTACCGGATAGGAAATACCAATCGTGTCCTTATCTTGTTCCCCACGACTAATCGCGTAGCCTTCTTCTCTTATTTTTTGAATTTGTTGCCGTAATGTTTCCTTATTATCGACCGTGTTTTCTGTTAACTTTGCGAATGATAGTTTCTCGATAATAGCTTGTTGCTCCTCTTCAGGTAAATAAGCAAGCAATAGTTTTGGTCCGGAGCCGATATAGAGTTCAGAGTGCTTACCTACACGCGTGTGAAGACGGACTGCATGACTGCTTTCTACTTTTTCGATATATATAGCTTCATCCCCGTCCCGCACCACCAAATGTACTGCTTCATTGATATCCTCACAAAGCTCTTGCATCCAGGGTAGAGCGATGTTGCGTAGCTCAAGCTGTTCGGCTACAATGCCTCCCAATTCAAGCAGTTTTAGTCCTAGACGATACCGAACATCCTGGTCAGTATTTTTTATTTTTGACAAGAATCCACATGCTTCCAAAGAGGAAAGTAAACGGTATGCCGTTGGTCTTGGCATATCCGATTTGTTTGACAGTTCACTCAACGTCAATTCTTTTTGCTCACTTGAAAAAAAATCGAGTAATTTTAGCGCTTTTATTACACTTTGATTCATATACTCCCCTCCCAATAGTGCAACAATATTCATTACCTTGCATCAACGAATGCAAACAAGATTTTTCTATACATACTTTTGATACAATTATAGTTTATTTTTAGGTGCTTCAAATATATATTTTACCATTTCAAAATGTAAAACACCTATTCAAAAACATTGTATTTTAAATGACATAAGGAAGAGACACGGCCGCCATTTTTCTGCCGGGATGCAGGGCGTATCCCCTCTCTTCTTTCTCTATTCCTCCTACTTCCAGCTACGCTACCCTATCAAAATATTAAGTGTAACTTATATAGTAGCCAACAAATCAGCCAGTATAAAAATGAAATACTCATTGCAATTCAAACCATTTCTGCAAGTAATCTGAGTCAATTGGCAAATAAATTACTAGATGAATTGAAACGTTTTAAATTAGAATAATATTTTCTACTAAAGCAAGAATATTTTGTGAAAAAACGCCCTTTTCGTCCATCTTACAAAGTGAACGGAAAGGGCGCTGCTGTCAAATCTTGTACACCATATGCTTAAAAACATTGGTTTTAAGTAGATGGCGGCCCCGAGAGGATTCGAACCTCCGACGCACGGTTTAGGAAACCGACGCTCTATCCTGCTGAGCTACGGAGCCATATATTTATATATTATATATATCTTTTCTCTGAATGACAAACCCTCGATTGCATTTTCTCTTTCCTTACTATTATATGCAGTTTTACATCGAATACAGCTATTTTATCTTCATTATTTCTATTTTGTACGAAAACACATACAGACGTTTCCCGGAAATTGCCCGGCAATCTCAGCAAAAAGATACGGAACAAAGAACGGGAAAAAAAGTAAAAAATTCTCTCTTATCCCCGATTATTGTGCTTTATTGAAAAACGTACGTATCCATATCTGATATTTGTTATTATCTGTTTACGAGATGCGGTGAAAGCAGCCAGTATACATTACGCTTCTCCAACTAACTAACCACATGATATAGAAAAGGCGTACACAGATCATTCTGTCGTACGCCTTTTCATTTTATACAGAAAGTACTTACCTTACTTCGCGCTCTTCGGCGTAAGCTTTTCTAGACCACCCATGTATGGACGCAGTGGCTCCGGAATCAAGACGCTGCCGTCTTCCTGCTGGAAATTCTCCAGGATGGCTGCCATCGTACGTCCGATAGCAAGACCAGATCCATTCAACGTATGCACAAACTCCGGCTTTGATTTGCTGTCGCGACGGAAACGAATACCTGCACGACGCGCCTGGAAGTCTTCAAAGTTACTGCAGCTCGAAATCTCACGGTATGTGTCATAGCTCGGCAGCCATACTTCAATGTCGTATTTCTTCGCTGCCGTAAAGCCCAAATCACCTGTACACATGCTCATGACGCGGTACGGGAGATTCAATACTTGGAGAACTTTCTCCGCATTATTCACGAGGCTTTCCAATTCATCATAGGAAGTCTCTGGCTGTACGAACTTAACCATTTCTACTTTGTTAAACTGATGCTGACGAATCAAGCCGCGCGTGTCACGGCCAGCAGAACCAGCCTCAGAGCGGAAACAAGCACTATATGCCGCATAACGAATCGGTAACATATCCGCCAACAGGATTTCATCCCGATGGTAGTTCGTCACTGGTACTTCTGCGGTCGGAATAAGAAAATAATCCGTATCCTCCAGCTTGAACGCATCTTCCTCGAATTTTGGAAGTTGTCCGGTACCGGTCATGCTTTCGCGGTTCACAATGTATGGTGGCAGAATTTCTTCGTAACCGTGTTCGGTAGTATGAAGGTCCAGCATAAAGTTAATTAAGGCACGTTCCAGCCGTGCGCCCATTCCTTTATAAAAGACGAAACGGCTTCCGGTAACCTTCGCAGCTGCTTCAAAATCGAGAATACCAAGCTCAGCTGCTATATCCCAGTGCGGCTTCGGTTCAAAGGCAAACTGAGGCGTAGCTCCCCAATGGCGTACTGGTACATTGTCATCCTCCGTCATTCCCACCGGTACGCTTTCATGCGGTACGTTCGGGATGCCGAGCATGATTTGGGAGATTTCTTCTTCCAATACGCGGATTTGTTCGTCATATTCTTTAATTTTTGCCGATACTTCTTTCATTTCGGCAATCAAATTATCAGCATTTTGTTTTTCTTTTTTCAGGCGTGCGATCTCTTCGGAGACGACGTTGCGTTTGTTTTTCAACTGTTCGCTTTCAGCCAGCAGCGAACGGCGCTTTACGTCCAAGTCAGCGAATTTATCGATTTCGTTTAGTTTTTCTCCGCGCGTTTCGAGCGCTTTTTTAATCGCGTCGAAATCGGTGCGCAGGCGTTTGACGTCTAACATACATATCTCCTCCTGAATAAAGCTTAGAAAATAAAAAAATCCCCTCCCACCTAAGGGACGAGATTACCCGTGTTGCCACCCTACTTCGGCATATAAAGCTCATAGCTTCCATGCCCTTCGACACATGATAACGGATGTGTAACCGGACCGGCTTGTCGCCGACGGCTCCGAGACGGATTTCAGCGGCCTGTTCGTTCGGTTCGCACCCTCCACCGACTCTCTGGGCGTCCAGCTTCCGCTTACTTATTCTCATCATAGCCTTTATACACTGTAAAAAACTACACCTATACTTTACTATATCTCAAAATAATATGCAAAATTTATCTTTCGGTAATTTGCAGGAGACAGCAGTTTCCATTGTTTAGCGATTCCGGATATAAAAAGGGACGCCATAGGGGGCGTCCCTTCGCCTTACACTAGCTGAACAATCCTTTAATCATATTGCCCAAGCTGCTGAAAATATCTCCGATAAATCCAAAGAAGGAACGGAAAGCGAGGCGAATCCAGCCTGCCTCCTCTACTTCGTCTTTGGCTACCAATGTACCGCCCGCTTTCTGCTCGTCAATCGGACGAAGGAATTCGTCGGCTTTGCCGTTCGGTCCGACAATTTTAATCGTTCCAATTTCCTGCCCCTGTTTTATAGGAGCGGTAACCTGCTTCAACACCGCTTTCGGCTTGTAGGCCCCTTCTTCACCTGCTTTTACTGGGTAAAGTACGTCCTGACTCGCCAAAGCAGCCACTTCTTTATCAGTTCCCTTGTCGACTTTAGCCATCTCACCGCCCGGCACTTGTGCACCTTTTTTGAGAAGCGGCTGCATCTTATAATTGTTGAAGCCATAATCAAGCATCTTGCTTGTCTCTGTGAAACGGCTCAAGAACGATTTAGCACCCATTACAACAGTAATGACACGAATACCGTTGCGTTCTCCCGTACCGGTAAAACAAAAACCGGCCGCGTTCGTATGACCTGTTTTCAAGCCGTCCACTCCCGCATACTGTTTCACAAGCCCCGGAAGCATCCAGTTCCAGTTATCCATTTTCAACGGACGAGAAGTTCCTTCGCGGAAGGTTTTGTGCGGGATTTTGGTTGTCTCTAATAATTCGGGATACCTTGTAAGTAATTCCTTAGCCAGAATAGCCGAGTCTCTGGCAGACATCATGTTTTCGCCGGTCGCCGATTCCGAAGCGAATTGCTTTAAGTCCGCAAGCGGAAGGCCGGTTGAAGTAGCAAAATACGTCTGCGTCATGCCAAACTCTTTTGCTGTTTTGTTCATCAGCTTTATAAATTCGCTTTCGGAACCCGCTACCGTCTTAGCAAGCATAACGGTGGCATCATTAGCCGAATAAATAGCCATCGCATCATAAAGTTCTTTTACAGTATGTACTTCGTTCAGGGCAAGCAATACGCCTGATGTTTTCGACTTTCCAAGGAATGCACCATACTCATCAACGGTGACTTTCTGATCCCAGGATAGTTTTTTCTTCTTGATGGCATCCAGCACAAGATATTCGGTCATCATCTTAGTCATGCTAGCCGGAGGAAAAGCCTGATTCTCATTGTATTTGTACAGGATTTTTCCCGTCTTCGCCTCAATCATAATGGCCGAATTCACGTCCAGATTAAGCACTGGAGCCGCTGCCTGGACTTGTCCAGTGTTTACCGTGAGAAGAATCGGTACAAAAAACACCAGAAACGCCAGTGCTAGCATAATCGGTTTCTTCATCTGTCTAACAAGTAGCGTTGACAACTCTCGCACCTCCACATGAATTACACAATACTCTTAATTCTACCATACAACACTAAAAAAGACAGGGTGTTTATTCCCTGTCTTCTTAACTATTTTCTTACAAAAATATTACGAAAGCGAATAGTTTGGAGCCTCTTTTGTAATATTTACATCATGTGGGTGGCTCTCTTTTAATCCAGCATTTGTAATACGGATGAATTGAGCATTGTTTTTTAGTTCCTCAATGCTGCCAGTTCCACAATACCCCATGCCTGCGCGCAAGCCTCCAACTAGTTGATATACGGTATCCACCAGCGGTCCTTTATACGGTACGCGGCCCTCAATGCCCTCAGGAACCAATTTTTTGTCGTCCTCTTTCTCCTGGAAGTAGCGGTCTTTACTACCTTCCTTCATTGCGCCAAGAGATCCCATGCCACGGTATACTTTGAAACGACGGCCTTGGTAAATTTCAGATTCTCCCGGGCTTTCTTCACATCCAGCGAACAGGCTTCCGATCATAACTACAGATGCACCTGCTCCGATGGCTTTGGCGATGTCGCCGGAATATTTTATTCCGCCGTCCGCAATAATCGGAATGTTGTATTCCCGTGCTACAGAAGCGCAGTCATAAATGGCCGTAATCTGAGGTACACCAATACCGGCAACAACACGTGTCGTACAAATCGATCCAGGTCCGATACCCACTTTAACAGCAGAAGCACCTGCTTCAATTAAGTCACGAGTCGCTTGTCCAGTAGCTACATTACCAGCCACAATGGTCAGGTCAGGATATTTTGCTCGTACTTCTTTTACCGTATCGATTACTCCTTTGGAATGACCGTGTGCCGTGTCGATGACAAGGCAGTCGATTCCGGCTTTTACAAGGGCCTCAGTGCGTTCAAATGTATCTTTGGATACGCCGACAGCAGCGCCGCATAGAAGTCTTCCCTGGGCGTCCTTGGCAGCGTGAGGGAACTGGATGGCTTTCTCAATATCTTTAATTGTAATAAGGCCCTTCAATTCGTTGTTTTCATCGACGATTGGAAGTTTCTCGATTTTATGGCGCTGTAGGATTTCCTCTGCTTGTTTTAACGTTGTGCCTACCGGAGCAGTTACCAGTTCCTCTTTCGTCATCACTTCTGCAATCTGCACAGAATAGTCGTGAACGAAACGAAGATCGCGATTAGTAAGAATACCGACCAATTTATTTTTCTCATCAACGATTGGAACTCCGGAAATACGGAACTTGGCCATCAATTTTTCCGCATCTGATACCGGATGATGGGGCTGTAGAGAAAATGGGTTGGTAATAACACCGCTTTCGGAGCGTTTAACGCGATCAACTTCTTCCGCCTGTTGTTCCACTGACATATTCTTGTGAATAATTCCCATGCCTCCCTGACGTGCAATGGCAATGGCTAAGGCCGATTCGGTTACTGTGTCCATACCGGCGCTAATCAGCGGAATGTTCAACTTTACATTCTCACTTAACTGTGTGGAAACATTAACGTCACGCGGCAACACTTCAGATTTCCCCGGAATAAGCAATACATCGTCAAACGTCAAACCTTCTTTACTGAATTTATTTTCCCACACGAGAAATACCTTCCTTTTCTATTAGTTTGTTGGTCGTGTTTTGTTAGTCGTGTATTTATATTATCGAAAGTTTAACAAACCCCTTATTTTACTGTCAAGAACACTGTAATATAGTTCGGCTTTTCTGTAAACAATAACAGAAATTAAGCGTTTTCGTACCTGTATTTTCTATTTTCACGAATAATTAGAAGGGAAAAGGTGAAGGGCATGTATCAGGCGGTCCATACAATAATGTGTGAAAATCCGACGAAAAAAATGTGGGACAGCTACCTGTATTTCGAAAGTGAACCTACCACCAAAACATTCTTACAGCAAATATATGAAAAGCAAAGTATTCAGAAATCTAATGTGTATGCATTTCACAATGCCTCAAAGTTTATCTATTACATAAAGCAGGCCCGACAGTATTACTTCTCAGCTGCCAAAAGTGATATTCTTGTCCAGCCCTTGCTTCTGTATTACGGGATGGTAAGTCTTTTGAAAGCATATGTGCTTACGCGTGATCCCCAATATCCTTCAAACACACGGGTGCTGCAACATGGAGTAACAAGCCGTAAAATCAAAAGAAATTATTACTCGCTTGCTGAAGATGAAGTTCGTGTACAAAAAGAAGGACTTCTTCCATATCTTTATAGTTTTCTAAGCAAAGAACCGTTACATGAAAAGTATCGGTTACAGGATTTGTTAGCCGTAATACCAGAGCTACAGGCAGCCTACCAACGGTTATATAAACAGACTTCCCTGACCTCAGTATCTCTTTCATCACATCGGAACTTTGAACGCTTATGCACAATCTTTTACCTTCCCGATTTTGTTCTCGATAACGCTCATTTGACATATGCATCATTTATCCATTATTTAAACCGCTACAATCAAGGAGAGGCTTATTTTGCAGCCTCTTCGCTTGAAGCTCCCCGTGGCATTATTCGGCTGGAATGGCACCATCCTGAGAAAATACATGTTACAGAAAGCGGTAATGGCTTTGAGAATATTTTATTCCTCCACGACTATAAAGGGAGTTTTTTTTATAAAACACAAGCAGGCAAAAATCATACGATACCGGAAGTAGTCATTCATTACATGATTATGTACGTGCTAGGCATGCTTTGTCGATATGAAACAGAAAGATGGGGAGAAATCGTGTTCTCATTTATGTCTGAAGATATGTATATGATTCAAGAATTTTTGACGCTTTCTGCAAGGAAATTTCCAAACCTGGTATATGATTTACTTTTACAGGAAAGACATATTTTTTATACTGAATGATTTTTCATTATAATAAAACCAAAAACCCCCTCACCTGATTGCTCAGATAAGGGGGTTCATTTATTACACTCTGAAAACTGAATCAGA
>RCUE01000220.1_pt1 | contig 19412 bp, 10 predicted proteins | sample 2166111 | NCBI WGS metagenome assembly RCUE01 (sample SAMN09930795, study PRJNA488358) | compost metagenome | feature: garden; material: soil; isolation source: compost soil in phenylacetonitrile-enriched culture | place: Germany: Experimental Botanical Garden Goettingen | collected 2016-01-27 | reverse complement strand
CTGTTATCTCCCGTTAATTATATTATTTTGCCTGAGCATGTATCCCCAAAATTTTATTGAAATAGGCAATTTCGATAAAATAATAGGTTATTCAGGAATTGTCGTATGCGCGGCAATACCCTTGGTGCTTCTTATCATCTCTAAGGTCTTCCATCGAACAGAGAATCCGGATGGGAAACAGTAGAGGATACTTCCTCCTCGCTCTTGCCAATGACTCCCCCCTTATGCTATAGCGTAAGGGGTTTTACTTTTTAGCCAGCGGTTATTCCTCGAAATTTTCCAACTGCCCCCTCCACTCAATTACATTCGTGAACTGATATAATGGAAGAGTTAAGCTACTTCCAGATCAACTATTCTCTCTTAGGAGACTATTGCATATGAAACCAACCTATCTTATGGATGATATACAGTGGCAGCAGCTCATTCAAAACGTGGCTGACCATTTTAATGATGTGACAATCAAACGAGGTTTTCAGTACTTTAAGCAGGGAAAGGTAAAAGAATTCGCAATGCCTGATGCTGACCATATTGCGGCTGTCGTGGATGGGAATGAGCTCTACGAAGTGGATCTCCACTTGAGTGCTTTTGCTGCTAGCAGATGTACATGCCCTGTTCGCACCAACTGCAAGCATATGATCGCCGTATTGCTGTATTACGCGAATGAACAGGAACGTTCCGTTCATGCATTAGTGAACGCTCATTCGGCGGGATTCACTCGGCTGGCTGCAAAAGCAGACACCCGTACCCCAACTGCTTTCCGGTCGAACCTTTCGCTGGAGCACAAGGAAACAACACGAGATGCTCTCAGTAAAACAGCAAGCAACATACCGGACATGCCCGTTTCCGAATGGCATGATCTGTTTGATCAGTGTATCGCCCTTAATCATGTACACACCCAAAATTCTCAATATGTCCAAAGTGCTTTAGCTTCGATCTATGCCGTGAAGCCGCCGCTCTCATCTAGCATGCAGCAGCTATATGGATTGCATGCTCATCTGCGTGTGTTGGAAAAGCTGGTGCCTCAGACCCCCGTGACGGGTTACCCTACTCATACCTATATGGGTTACTACACACAAATTGCCGCAGATGAGCTTAAAGAAGCGATTGAGCGTGATTTTGAAAGTCCACTGGAGCTGACTGATGAACCGATGCATGAGGCCCGTATGGCAGAAACCTTAGCTTATTTGCGCCGAAAAATGCTGACAGAGTCGCGGAACGGTACCTATTTTTCAGACGCGTATTATCAGTTTTGGCTGTACTGGGTGCATCCTGCAAGGCAGGACTCCAACATATATACGGAGGAATTGCAGCATTTACATGCAGCTGAGGAGGAGCATAGTGCAACGTTGGCACGGCTTCCGTGGATGCTGGCTCAGAGCTGGATGTATGTTTACCAAGCGCAAGATCATAAAGCCTGGGAACTGCTACAGGAGGCTGAACGGGCTTTTCCACTAAAAATCTCCTCCAGCCAATTGCTGTTGTTCCTACATGCGTTGCGACAGGCCGAAGATTGGGTACGTCTCAAAGACGGGCTGCGACATATCGGCCCCCTCCTTCACAGTCATCGGGATGATCATTTACAGGATTATATGCATGATTGGGAGCTGGTTTTGCAGCACCTTCCAGAAGCAGAGGAGGACATGTGGGACACGCTGAAGGGTATGCTTCCATTTGCGGGTGGAATGTATGAAGAGGCTCTACTTGCTCATGAAAAATGGCGGCAATGGATCGACTATCAGCTAAGCATACGCAGTGAACCTTTAAGTTTTCGGGTGAGCGTGCTGCAACCTATTGAAAAGAACGCGCCTGAGTTGTTGCTGCCCTTTTACCATCAAGCGGTAGAACGTTATGTGCTGGAAAAAAACAGATCTAGCTATAAAGCAGCGGTTAAGCTGTTAAAGCGATTGTTCAAGCTGTACAAGAAAATGAAGCAAGAAACACGCTGGGAGCTGTTCTTCACGACCTTTACCAGCCGTCACAGCCGCCTGCGGGCGCTGCAGGAGGAATTGCGGAAAGGGAAATTGTTATCATGAGCCAATATACCGAAACGATTACGGTGCATATTCAATTAACTACCTATGGGGACGCGCTGATCTATGGCGATTCCTCCATGAACTATAGCATTTCCGGTCAAATGTTGAAGCAGCGTTTGTTTGCTTGGCATGAGGCTTCATTTTATGGCACCGAGCTGGAGATTCAGCATGTTCAAGACACGGATATTATCGTGCTGCCCTCGGAGCAAGTAATTCCTTTTCTGGCAGAGCAGGAGCTTCTACAGCATATCGAATGGATCTGGGACGAGGCCAATGCCCCGTGGCTTCGGCTGATCCCTCTATTGGCTCACTGTATTGAAACGAAAGCCTATGTGCCCAACTTCACGTCGTTCCAAGCAGGGAAGCTGCAATGGAAGTGGGATGCAGAAGCATTGGAAAACATCCAACCGGCAGAGCTTGCTTTGCTGGACAACCTGGATGAAAACGAGCGCGAAGGGCTGGTAGCGGCGTTCTCGGCCGCTGTTTTCCAGCGCTGGTACGGCACTGAAGCGGAAGCCGCTGATTTGCGAAGAGAGTATCCGGTTCTCTTCGCCCCCAATCGACAGGCTGCGGCGGGCCTGGATGCCCAAGTCTGGCTTATCGCCATTGGATGGAAGGCCGATACCGCGCCATTTCGCCCGCTTCTACAACTGCTGGAGCCAGAGCTGGAGGACGACGAGCCATCTTGGAAGCTCAAGCTTGTGTTGCAGGACAAGCAGGACCCAGCCTTGCTGGTGCCTGTACAGCTCGCCGATGATGGATATGCATCCGGCTCATGGCCCGATGCGTGGACGGTGCATGTGCGTGAGCGCTCAGGCGGATGGCTGGAACGCTTGACCGCTATTTTGCCCGCAGGGCAGCGTGCCGGAAGCCGCGATGACATACTGAGTCGCCCGCTCTCTGACGAAGCAGCGTGGCAATTCCTGACGACCGACAGCCAACGCCTGCTGGAAAGTGGTTGGCAGGTGCTGCTGCCGGCTTGGTGGGAGGCAGCCACCCGCAAGAAGCCAAAGCTGCGGGCCAAGGTTCGCCCCGGCGAGGGAGCGGGAGAGCGCTCGAAGGGCAGCTCGCTGTTCGGACTGGACTCGATTGTCCAGTTCGATTGGCGCGTTGCCATTGGCGATGCCGATCTGAGCGAGTCGGAATTCGCCGAGCTGGTCGCTCGCAACGAGCGCTTGGTGCGCTTCCGCGGGCAATGGATCGCGCTCGACCCTGCGCTGCTGGCGCAGATCCGCCGGGCTATGGCCGGGATCGACAGCGCTCAGGGATTGTCCTTTCAGGACATCCTGCAGCTCCACCTGCTCGGCAACGCCGACGATCCTGAAGGCGACGCCTCGAGTGAGCAGCCGGAGGATGCGGCACGCTTCCGGCTGGAAGTCGAGCTGAATGCCCATCTGCTGAAGCTGATCAGCCAGCTCGGACGGCAGTCGGAATGGCCTGCATTGGACGTGCCGGACGGGCTGCAAGCCGAGCTGCGGACGTATCAGAGGGACGGGTACGCATGGCTTGCCTTTTTACGGCGTTTTGGACTGGGGGCCTGTCTGGCCGATGACATGGGACTTGGTAAAACGGTGCAATTTATTACTTATTTACTGCACTTACAGGAAATTGCCGCTGAGACGGGTGTCCGCTCCAGTTCGCTGCTGATTTGCCCGACGTCGGTGCTGGGCAACTGGCAGAAGGAGCTCAGCCGCTTCGCTCCTTCATTAAGGGTCATGCTGCACTATGGAAGCAAGCGGGAGCAGGGAGACTTGTTCCGCGAAAAAGTCGAGCAGGCCGATGTCATCCTGACCTCCTTCGCTACGGCAACCCTGGATCAAGAGCTGCTACAAAGCATGACCTGGGATTCGGTCTGCCTGGATGAAGCGCAAAACATTAAAAATGCGCAAACCAAGCAATCCACAGCCGTGCGCAGCTTTCCTGCACGTCATCGGATTGCGTTGACCGGGACACCTATTGAAAATCGGTTGTCCGAGCTATGGTCCATTTATGATTTTATCAATCCAGGTTATCTGGGCAGCTCACGCGCCTTTAGCAATCGTTTTATGAATGCTATTGAGAAGGAACATAACGAGCAGCGCACATTAGATTTGCAAAAGCTGGTTCAGCCCTTCATGCTGCGGCGCAAGAAGAAGGACCCTGCTATACAGCTTGATTTGCCTGACAAGAATGAGATGAAAACCTACATTCATCTGACCTCTGAGCAGGGCGCGCTCTATGACCAGATTGTCAAAGAGTTGATGGAACGGATGCAGAAGCTGGAAGGGATTGAACGGAAAGGAGCCATTTTATCCGCCCTTACCCAGTTGAAGCAGCTTTGCGACCACCCAGCCCTCTTAACCAAGGAGGCACTCCCGGATGCAGCGGCTTCCGGTTATAGTCAGTCCGATCTTGAGACGGTCATTAGCCGTTCATCCAAGCTAGAGCGCATTCTGGCTATGGTCAAGGAACTGCGGGAGGAGGGCGAGCGCTGCCTTATTTTTACACAGTATATTGGTATGGGGCAGATGCTCCAGCGGGTACTCGCTCAGGAGCTGCAAGAGCCTGTGCTCTATCTGAACGGTAGCACGTCCAAAACGGCGCGTGACCGAATGATTGATCAATTCCAATCTCACACGCTCCCCCCTGCCGAGCAGCCATCCGTGTTTATTTTGTCGCTCAAAGCCGGAGGAGTGGGTCTGAATCTAACGGCCGCCAACCATGTCTTTCACTTTGATCGCTGGTGGAATCCGGCTGTTGAAAATCAGGCCACAGACCGAGCCTATCGGATGGGACAAACGAAGGATGTACAGGTGCACAAATTTATCTCGCTGGGCACGCTGGAGGAACGCATTGATGAAATGCTGGAGAGCAAGCAGCAGCTTAGCGACCAAATCATAACCAGTACCGAAGGCTGGATTACTGAGCTGTCTACAGACGCGTTAAAAGACCTCTTTACACTACGGCGCGATTGGGCCTAAGGAGGTCCCAAATCGAACTATAATGTATATGGAGTGCCATTTCGAGTTCGATATCTACCTATTTTTAAGAAGTCGTAGTTTATAACACAGTCCAAAACTCCTTTGTGTGCATTTACTATCTCATCACAACAAAGGAGTTGATTTGAAGTGGCCATTCGTCCTCCACAAACGCTGAAATCTACGGGCAGAAAGGTTCCTGTTACGAGATATCGCAATGTGAGTCCAACACAAACCCTTCGTAGATTTACAGTTATCTGGGCTAACAATGATGGTGTACCTTTTAACACGTCTGGATTTTTTGCAACACTCCGGCGTTTAGATGGAACCTTTGTGCAAGCTGCAGGCTTCGACCGCTTTGGTACTGCCCGATTCAACAGAGTCCGCACACCTACGAACCAGCCTTATATTCTGCGTACTTTTAGAGATGATGGAGTATTATTCCGCGTTAGATCCGTACCTGCTGGCGTATCCTCATTTGTCGTTATTGGTTAAGCTCATACCGAACGCAGCCTAAACGTGGGTAACCAAAAAAGCAACCAGAAACAGAGCATATCTGTCCTGGCTGCTTTTTTATATGCCTACCTATTCGGAATCTTCTTCCACTATTGCATCTTTCGTAGCGGCTGTATTGTACACCGTTTTGAGCCAGTTTTCACTCGACCAGTTCAGCTTGCCTGCACCCGCTCCATCCTTGGCCTGCAATTGAGCAACCAGGTTAGCAGGGTCTTCGGCAGTATAGCTGTATGGCAACGTTGTGAACCCATTCCAAGAGAAGCCCTTGGCCTTCGCAGGATAAGGGGCTAACGGGCTATTCGCAGCTTCACTGCCTCCTCTGAATACGGTACCATTGTCGGAAAAGATAACGTCTTCGGCTTTGATTTTACCTGTATAATCTGCTTTGTTAGGATCTTTTTGATTATTACGCACTGGAGAAAATACATCAATTAAATAAGACTTTTCTAGCAACACCGCGCCGTTTTCTGTTGAAATTGCACCATTACCCACGACATCAAAATGGTATCCCTTGGCGGCAATTGCTTTAGCCATGTCAGAAGTAATTCTTTTTTTGGCTCTGGCCAATCCGGCATCGTCCATAACGATGTTATATGCATGAGCATTACCACCACGCAAACGTGGCATACGGTCCTGAATATCCAGATAGTAATTATGATGCAGCGTCACTTCCAAATCTGGATTGTCGGAAGCCATTTCCGTAGCACCGATCAGATGCGCCTTCTTTTGTCCTGCTGCAATATCAATGATATCTTCTTTACTCATGCCTACTGCATTGCTTCTCAGATAAGCGTACATAGGATAGGAAGACTTGTCTGCTTCCATCGCGTTGACTTGTTGGGTTACCCAGCTGTTGGAGCTGCGGTCATCTCCTTTGAACAAGGACCAGGAAATCGTAACTCCGTTACTCCCTTTTTTCACATCTACCAGACCATCATAGGCTTTGTTAAATGTGCAATGGTCGATCCATACCTTGGAGCTTGCACCTTCGACAGTAATATAGTCCCAGTCATTCTTGTCATAGTTCCCTTTGGTTGCTTCATCCCACTCCCAAAGTTCATCAAATTCGAGGTTACGGAAAATCAAATTGGAGCTTCTTTTGATAACAAAGCCGGCATGTTTGATTTTCGCACCATTGGCCGAGAAAATCGTAACCCCATTCATATTTTCGATATAGACTTTGCTCACACCTGTCTTTTTCAGAACAGGATGTGTTTGTACAGGATTGTTGGCACTAAAAGGCATTACTTTGGCAGCACTAGGAATTTCATTCCAACCGAGATCAAGATCGTTCATAATCTCAATCACTTTGACTTTGCTGCCTTTCTTCAGTGCTTCGTTGAGATCTACAGCGTTGTAAACTTTTTTGTAGTTGGCATCTGTATCCGCAATGTTGCCACCACCTGTATTACCATACGAAAAGCCAGTCAAATTATAGTTACTTTTAGAGGTTACATCAGGGTCCACTCCAGGAGTCGGTTTTTCTGTACCTGGTGTTGGATTCACAGGCGGTGTTCCTGGATCTACCTCAGAAGAAGCACCGGATACAATCACATTATCGAATTCGGCAGCTGCTTTGGAGGTCACCAAACCAATGGCTCCAGCAGTGAGGCTGGTGTCTGTTGCGGACAGCTCCAGTTGATCATTGACATACATTTTGATTTCCGAACCGGATAGTTCCAGCTTAACTCTGTACCATGTATTCGTGTCCAGTTTGTATTTTTTATTGGTAGCCAGTGTCTTCATAGAGCCTTTGACTTTTTTTCGAATCTCAAGCGCTCCGTCATTCTTGTTGTACAACGATGCTGCGTAGAAGTTGTTGGAATCTGTGTATCTACCTGCAACGTAGACTCGATTGGAGCCATTAAAATCATTTACATATACATCTGCTTGCACGCTATAGTTCGTCCATGAGGCATTACCTTTAACGGAATGGCTTTCGCTTCGACTAGATTGCTGGTATGTAGAGCCATTCCCATCCTTGACCACAGACCAGTTCCCCGAATCCGCGGTCCAGCCTTGAGCTTTTCCTTGTTCGAAATCATCACTTATCTGTAAATTCCCATCCGCATGTGCATGACCTAGCAACGGTAATGATAAAGACAGTACCAACGTACTGCTTAACATTACACTTGCACATTTTTTTAACAAACTCGACTTCATATAACAATCCCCTTCTTGATTAGATTCATGAATACTAAAGCAAAGGTTGCACCGTTCATCGGACATGACCTGCCCCAACGGTATATAACGTACTGATGAAGAGAATAATATCCCAACACCAATGAGGGCCCTCAAACGCTATACTCCAATAATTATAGGCATTTAAATATATATTAAAATATGTCTAATTACTTATCTTTTGTCTTAATTTTTCAATTAATTTTGCATCCTGTTTCGTGAACACGCCAAATTCTGTTTCATAAAATCACAAAAAACGATATTTTTTTATTTTTGAATAAGACATACAGTTGTCATATTGGGAATGGTACATATAAAGGGGTGAGTATCATCCATATCATTTAAAGGAGCGATGAGATGTCCAGCTACGACTACGCTTCCAAATCGGAGTTAAAGGAAGCCATTCATGCCTCCTATTTACGATTTGACGGTGAGTTTCAGGAGATCGACGAGAGCCAAAAAGATATTCGTATCCCTGAAGTAGATAAAACACCCGCAGAGATGATTGCCTACCAGCTCGGATGGCTTCATCTTGTCATGAGTTGGGACAGAGACGAACGGGAGGGAAAAACCGTCATCATGCCCGCCCCGAATTATAAGTGGAATAGACTAGGCGAACTATACCAATCATTCTACAAGACCTATTCCGACCACTCTCTATATGAATTACGAAATATGCTCAAGCTGGCTGAGCAAACGTGGCTGGATTGGGTGGACACACTCAGTCATGAAGAGCTCTTTACCCAGGGCGTTCACAAGTGGACGGGCACCAATCCGAACTGGCCTATGGCGAGATGGATTCACATCAACTCTGTAGCACCGTTTAAAACATTCAGAGCCAAGATACGGAAATGGAAGAAATACAACGCGCAACAGTGATGAAAAAAAGTGTGCATTGTGCTACAATACTTTAGTTGTATCGGGATACATTTAGGGAAGGGTAAGTGAAACGCCATGCTTATTATTGGTATTGCCGGCGGTACAGGTTCCGGTAAATCGACGGTAGCACGCGCCGTCGTTGAGCGTCTGGGATCTAATAAAGTGACTTTCATATCTCAGGATAACTATTATAAAGACCATTCACATCTGAGCTATGATGAACGTGCTTTGGTCAATTATGATCATCCGTTTGCCTTTGACAACGAATTGCTTATTGAGCATCTCCAATGTCTGAAAAAAGGACAAGCGACACAAGCGCCCGTGTATGACTTTACGGTTCATGCCCGCTCCACGGACGAGACGGTAGAGCTTCTGCCAAATCATATCGTTATGTTGGAGGGTCTGCACGTACTGTCAGACGAAAAGCTCCGCAGCCTGCTTGACATCAAAGTATTTGTGGATACGGACCCTGATGTGCGTATTCTCCGTCGGGTTCTTCGCGATATTGAGGAACGCGGCCGCACCATCCATTCGATCCACGATCACTATCTGACTACGGTTAAGCCGATGCATGAGGCATTTATTGAGCCTTCCAAGAAATACGCTGACCTGATCCTTCCTGAGGGAGGACACAATGAGGTTGGCATTCAACTGCTGTCTATTTTGACTGAAAAATATTTGGCAGGAGATCGGACTTGGGGTACTGTATAAGGTAATCCCGGTTGTTTAAGGCTGTCGAGGTTTTCTCGGCTGCCTTTTTTGTGTTTTATATGCCATTTGGACTAATTTTTTTTGGAATCCCCGTGTGGTTTATGTTAGCATGTAAAGGTTAAATGCTTTAGATTCAAGCTAAGTTGGAAGCGTTGTCAAATATGTGCCTCAGATGATATGACGTCCACGTGATGGAGGTCTTTTTTGAATCAGGATTTTTGCAAAATCCTCGAATAGGTATAATTACGGAGAGTGCTGCCATGAATGAGCTATGCAACATTTTGATTGTGGATGATGAGATATTGGTACGGCAAGGGATTAAACACCATTTATCGTGGGAACAGTATGGATTTCGAATTGTAGGTGAGGCCTCCAACGGGAAAGAGGCGCTGGAGCTGATTGAAGCCTTGCGTCCTCATATTATCATTACGGATATCGTGATGCCGATCATGGATGGCGAGGAGCTGACGCGCATAGTCAGACAGAACTATCCAGATATCGAAGTCATTGTACTTAGCAGTTACGGCGAGTTTAATTACGTGCGATCCACCTTTCAGCAAGGGGTTGCTGACTATATTTTAAAGCCTAAGCTAGACACGGATGAGTTGCTCCAAGTGCTCCAGAGAACCGCTCGCAAAATTCCATCCATTCAATATCAAGCAGATGCCGGGAATAGTCAAATTACGATAGATCATGTGATCGAAAAGCTGATCTCCGGGTATAGCATGGACTATGACGCCGAGCTGCTGAAGCAAGCATTTCCTTATGCCCGTTTTGCGCTCATAGGTATAGAACAGCTGGCACAGCAGGATAAAGGGCGCTCCATCTCTGCCTCGGACCTATTTTCCAAGCTTACAGATCGAGTATCCTCTGCCTGTGAGTACATCGTACTGCGACAACTGCCATCTGATGGCTATGCGGCTGTGTTTTTAGCCAATCTTGATCCACGGGAAGTAGACGCCTGGATGGCTGCGGTTAGGGAAGTTGCTCAGGAGACAAAGCGAGTCGATCCACAGACAGGCTGGGCAGTTAGCCATTTATTTGATGAGTTCAATCAGATTAGTGACGTCTATCAGGATGAACTGCCAAAACTGCTGAGTTACCGCTTTTATTTCCCAGGAACAGCGCTGTTAATAGAAGACGAACTCCCTCAGCCTGTACAAGTGAACAGCTCGTTTAACTTAAAACAATTTACAGAAGAGATGAAGCGTGAGCATTTTGATACAGCTTTTCAGGATTTGAGATCCTATGTAGCCGCCATGTCCGGTAACTATACCTCTACCGCTTTTGAATTCAAATCGCTTCTCGGAAATATCGTGTTCAACATTACGATCTTGCTCGGGAATCAGGGGTATGATATGAAGGAGTTGGATGCGGCGAAATATTCCTATTTCAAAACAATTAATGATGCCCCTCATGTACATGAGGCCGTGCGCCTTCTGGAGACTTTTTTGGAGGAAGCGAACAGACAGATCATGGCTAAAACACAGCAAGGAAGTAGCGCAAGCATGAAAAAACTGCTGGAGTATATTGAGGAGCATCATGCTGAAACGCTCAATTTGACGACACTTGGGCAATATTTTCACTTTAACCCTTCCTACTTGTCCAGTTATTTTACGGCACACCATACAGAAGGTTTTAGCGAGTATCTGAACAAAATACGGGTTGAAAAAGCCGCAGAGTTACTACGGTCGGGGACGATGTCCATTTCGGATATTAGCAGCACGGTAGGTTATTCGGACCCCAGCTATTTTACTAAAGTGTTCAAAAAGGTGAAGGGTTCCTCGCCCAGTCAGTACCGCCGGGAACATCTCTATTAGAGAGTAAGTCACATCTGCCAGCAGAAAAGAGATTGAATATGAAAAGATATATGCATAAGATCAAATATCAAGGTCTGTTCTTCAAAATCTTTATTGTTATGGTGGTCAGCATCACTGCGGTGTCCTTGCTGACCTCTTTGGTGACGATTCGGATGTCTGAACGACTTTTTGCGGAGACATTCAGTATTACAAATGCCAAGGTACTCAGCCAGATTCAATCCAGCTTTGAATCCTTCAATGATTCTATCGTGAATGCCGTAACCCATGCTTCGGAAAATGGAACGGTCAAGAACTATCTGACTGGCGGCCAATCTGACTCGATTAACTCGGCGAGGATTTACTTCGGAATGGCACAGCAAATGAAGCAAATTAAATCGAACGTCGATGCCTATGATGTCGGTGTCGCTGTAACAGGTCTGAACGGTCGGAGCTTTTACTCCGACTCTTCCTATTGGCCTGTAACTGCGGAAGAGCTTAAAAGCAGTGCGATTACAGCCCAAAGTGTAGCACGACCGGCACAGCTTATGTATCAATTGGATACTGAATTATTTCAGCAACAAATGAATACCACCGCGCAAAAGCCAACACCCTATATTATCGCCTCCAAACCATTTATGGAGCGGACCAGTGGCACCCTGTACGGCATGATCTACATCGCTATCCGAGAGCCTGAATTTCGCCGTTTCTACAACAATTTCACGAGCAACGGCAATGATGTGCTTATTTTGGACAAGTCGGGATTAATTGTATCGAGCAACCGCCAGGACCTGATCGGACAACGCTCCAGTGAGCTACTAGGCTATGCCACAAAAATCAATGAACAGGGATTGAACTACATTAATACCGATGTGATGAATAAGGAGAGTATCCTCCTTTCCAACTATATCCCTTCATTTGATTTTTATCTGGTGAACATGATCGACAGACAAGCCGCGATTGGGCAAATTATTGACGTTAAATCCGTTGTCTGGATCTGCATTGCCATCGTACTGATTGCTTTGGTGATCGTTTTTCTGATATCCCGTCGACTGATTCGTTCCCTGACTCGACTGGTGAAGCAAATGTCGACCATACGTGAGAAAAATTTTGATAATTATATCCCGGTAACAGGCAGCTATGAGGTTAGACAATTAAGTCATGCTTACAACTACATGCTGGATGAACTGAATGACTATATCCGTAAGCTTTTAGAGACGCAAAAGGGTCAACGGAACGCAGAGCTTGCTGCACTACAACGGCAGATCAATCCGCATTTTCTGTACAATACACTGGCTTCGATCAAAATGCTGGTGCTCAAAGGAAACAAGGAAACAGCCGCCGAGACGATCAATGCACTCATTTCTTTACTGCAAAATACAATCAGTAATGTGAGCGAAACAATCACCATTGAGCAGGAAATGGCCAACATGCAAAATTACGTGTTCATTAACCATGTTCGCTACGGGCAACGGGTACAAGTGAATTATTTTGTATCACCCGATTGTCTGGAGTACCATGTGCCCAAGCTCATCATTCAGCCTTTTATCGAAAACTCCTTTTTCCATGCGTTTAATGAAAAAAATGTAGGCCACATCTATATATTGGTGTCCAAAACGGAGGATACATTGATCTGTGAGGTGGTCGATGATGGAGACGGTATGGATTTGGACGGGCATACAGCGCAAGACGGACTACCAAATCCCAAGAGCAAGCGCCAACTGTTCACAGGCATCGGCATCCAGAATGTGCACAACCGCATTACCCTTTTATATGGAGAAGAATATGGAGTGACTATCTCCAGTAAAAAAGGCGAGGGCACCAAAGTAAGAATGACCCTACCACTGATCGTAAAACCAGCCCCTCCTACCCCATAAAAAAATAGGCTGAACTAAACAAAGAAGGTGGAACAAGAACGGAGTGGGCGGAATGGTGCTGTACAAGCAACAGCGATGGGAAGCACCATCCGGCCGCGCAGTGGCGCTTCGTGAACAACTTTAGTTCAACCTAAAAAAAATACCTAAACCAAAATAAAATACAAATGTAAGCGGTACCTTTTTTCATAAATCATAATAATAAGACCAATCCGTATAAAGATATTCCTAACACCGACAAAGTATGGATGGTACACTAGATTTATAAATGAGGTAACCGCTTTCATTCGAGAAGTTTAGAACTAGCAAGCAACATATAAAAAAAGAATAGGGGTTGAACAAAATGAAAAAAATGACTTTCCTTCTGCTGATTGCAAGCTTGATCTTGCTATCCGCATGCTCCAGCAATTCCGAGAAAGCAGCTACAACCACAGATTCAGGCAAAAAAGAAATCACCGTCTGGGCTTGGGACCCGAACTTTAATATCGCAGCCCTGAAGCTGGCAAAAGATCGCTACGTTGCCAAACACCCAGATGTAACCGTAAACATTGTTGAATATGCTCAAAACGATATCGTACAAAAAATGAATGCCGGCCTTAACTCCGGATCTACTAAAGGATTGCCGAACGTGGTTCTGATCGAGGATTATCGGGCACAGAACTTCCTGCAAGCCTATCCCGATTCTTTCCATGATATGAGCAGCACGATCAAAGCATCCGACTTCGCTGATTATAAAATTGGACCGACTAGCTACAATGGCAAGCAGTACGGTGTTCCATTCGACTCCGGTGTTATGGGACTGTATGTAAGAACGGACTATCTGGAACAAGCCGGCTACAAAGTAGCGGACCTGACCAATATTGATTGGGACAAATTTATTGAAATTGGTAAAGCCGTAAAACAAAAAACAGGCAAAGAAATGCTGACTCAAGATCCGAATGACCTCGGTCTGATCCGCGGTATGATCCAAACCGCAGGTTCATGGTACCTGAAAGAAGACGGTAAAACACCAAACCTGGCTGGTAATCCAGCTCTGAAAGAAGCTCTCTTGACGTACAAATCCTTGTTCGACGCTAACATTGTTAAAATGAATGCCGACTGGAGTCAGTTCTTGGCCGCATTCAACAGCGGTGCAGTTGCTTCCGTACCTACAGGTAACTGGATTACACCTTCGATCAAAGCAGAAGCTTCGCAATCCGGTAAATGGGCTGTTGTTCCTTTCCCTAAGCTGAAAAATATACCTGAATCCGTGAATGCTTCCAGCCTCGGCGGCAGCTCCTGGTATGTCCTTAACTCGGACGGTCAAGATACCGCTGCTGATTTCCTGAAAGAAACATTCGGAACAGATACAGAGCTGTATCAAGATATGCTGAGCAAAATTGGAATTGTCGGTTCATTGAACGCAGCTTCCAGCGGTAAAGCTTATGACGTGGAGGATCCGTACTTCGGAGGCGACAAAGTATATAAGAAATTTGCAGAATGGACTAAACAAGTTCCAAAAGTCAATTATGGTCTGCACACGTATGCCATTGAGGATATCATGACCGTTGAAATTCAAAACTATCTGAACGGAAAAGATGTAGACGCAGTTCTGAAAGATGCTCAAGGACAAGCGGAAGCACAGCTTAAATAAGACAGTCCATCTAGCCAAGGCTAAATAATAAAACGAAAAGCACTTAAAACCTTGGGCTTGCGAGTTCAAGGTTTTATTGCTGCACAGGGAGTTGACATGGTATGAAGACAGCCGCGCCCAAAATAACTACAACACGTCTCAAAGCAGGTATGACAGGATGGTTGTTCATATCCATCGCAGTGATCATGATCGCCGCTTTTTATTTCTATCCGATGATTCAGGCGCTTATCTTGTCCTTTAAGACAGGTACAGGGTCTAATCTGAGCTTTAACGGCATTGATAACTACAAGCGACTCTTCACCGATAAAATGTTTATAACCGCCGTGAAGAATACGTTTATCTATTTAATTTTCCAGGTGCCTTTGATGGTCATTCTGGCTCTGTTCATTTCGGTATTGTTGAATGATAAAAACCTGAAATTCAAGGGCTTTTTCCGCACCGCTATCTTCTTGCCGTGTATCACATCCCTTGTAGCCTATTCCGTTGTCTTCAAGTACCTGTTCTCGTCCGACGGTCTGGTAAACTCCTTATTGCTGAATCTGCACGTGATTGGCACGCCCATCCAATGGATTACAGATCCTTTCTGGGCCAAGGTTACGATTATTATCGCGATCACATGGCGCTGGACTGGTTATAATATGATCTTTTACCTGTCCGGTCTTCAGAACATTGACAGTTCCATCTACGAAGCGGCCCGTATTGACGGAGCTTCCCCGATCCGACAGTTTTTCAGCATTACGGTTCCACTGCTTAAGCCGATTATCCTGTTCACTTCGATTACATCAACGATTGGTACACTCCAACTCTTCGATGAAATTATGAATATTACCAAAGGTGGGCCAGGGAACGCGACATCTTCAATTTCGCAATATATTTACAATCTGTCCTTCAAGTATTCATCCGACTTTGGTTATGCGGCGACCGTATCTTATTCCATCGTCATTATGATCATTATCTTGTCGATTATCCAGTTCAAAGTGGCAGGTGAGAAAAAATGATGAAAACAAAAAGAGCATTTACGTACGCCTTTCTGATCCTTGTGTCGTTCGTTTCGATTTTCCCGTTCCTGTGGATGCTATCCAGCGCCACGAACCTGTCGGTCGATGTGACCAAGGGCAAGCTGCTGCCTGGCTCCCATCTGATGGATAACATGCACAATTTGCTTGAAAAAGTGGACATCGTTACCGCACTCAGTAACTCTGCAAAAGTCTCCATCTCAACTACGCTGCTGGCTATGCTAATCGCATCATTGGCTGGTTATGGCTTTGAAATTTACAGAAGTAAAGCGAAAGACGTTGTCTTCAATATCCTGCTGATGTCTATGATGATTCCGTTTGCGGCGATCATGATCCCGCTCTACCGGATGTTCGGCAGCATTTCTAATGTCATACCGTGGATCGGTATTGATACGCTCTCTTCTGTCGTCATTCCGACCGTAACTACGGCGTTCCTGATCTTCTTTTTCCGTCAAAGCACCAAGATGTTTCCCAAAGATCTACTGGAGGCAGGTCGTATGGATGGATTGTCCGAGCTGGGTCTGTTCTTCCGGGTATACATGCCTACAATGAAAACAACCTATGCCGCTGCCGCGATCATCACATTCATGTCCAGTTGGAACAACTACCTCTGGCCTCTGATTGTGCTGCAAACGCCGGAAAATCAAACGATTCCGCTGTTGATCTCGAACCTCGGCTCCAGCTATGCACCGGATTACGGTGTCATCATGATCGCCATTGTCCTGTCCACACTTCCGACTGCACTGGTATTTTTCCTGATGCAGAAACACTTTGTAGCGGGCATGGTGGGTTCGGTAAAATAACAGATTTCTGTGTACGTTCTTCATTTCAATTTTAAAAATAAGGAGTGTTCGCCTTGACCATCCAACCCCCTAGTCTGGACTGGCTGACCGACGTAACCAAATTTGCTGTACATCGGCTGCCCGCCTATTCCGATCACAAATATTACGCTACGCTTCAGGAAGCGGAGCAGCAAGCTGATATGGCTTGGCGTCATAGCCTGAATGGGAGCTGGAAGTTTAACTATGCAACAAATCCAGCCAGCCGTCCGGTAGAGTTCTATACTCCTGGCTTTGAGTACGGTGGCTGGAGTGATATTCAGGTGCCGGGTCACATTCAGACGCAAGGCTTTGGCCAAATGCAGTACGTGAATACGATGTATCCGTGGGACGGACATTCGGACGTTCGCCCACCCCATATTCCGGAGGATCACAACCCGGTCGGAAGCTATATCAAAAGCTTTGTTTTGCCGGAAAATATGGCTTCCGACGCGCAGCCTGTGTTCATTTCTTTCCAAGGCGTCGAGTCGGCTTTCTATGTATGGTTGAACGGACAATTTGTCGGTTATAGCGAGGACAGCTTCACGCCGTCTGACTTTGAACTGACACCGTTCTTGCAAGCTGGCGAAAACAAGCTGGCGGTAGAGGTATATCAAAGAAGTACAGGGGCATGGCTGGAGGATCAAGACTTTTGGCGTTTTTCCGGTATTTTCAGAGACGTATATCTCTATACCATCCCTACGGTTCACGTACGTGACCTGCATGCCAAGGCAGATCTAGATGCTTCCTACACGCAGGGTCTTCTGGAACTGAAATTGACCTTGGAAAAGCCGGCAACGGCCTATGCAACTGTCGATGTGAAAGATGCTGCCGGCCATGTAGTTGCTTCTTTGAAAGCTGACTTTACTGATGGCACAGCTTCGCTGTCAGCAACCTTGGAGCAAGTGCAGCGCTGGAGCGCGGAGAAACCCTATTTATACACGTTGTTCATTCAAATTTATGATGCCAGTGGATCGCTCGTGGAAGTCATTCCACAAAAAATTGGCTTCCGTAAATTTGAGCTGATCAACAAGGTCATGCATTTAAACGGCAAACGCATCGTCTTTAAAGGTGTGAACCGCCATGAATTTAACGCTCGCACCGGACGTGCGATTTCCCGTGAAGATATGCTGTGGGATATCCGGACGCTCAAGCAGAACAATATGAACGCTGTTCGCACCTCTCATTATCCAAATCAGACTCTTTGGTATGAGCTATGCGATGAGTACGGAGTCTATGTAATTGATGAAATGAACTTGGAAACACACGGTTCCTGGCAAAAACTCGGTGCCGTCGAGCCATCGTGGAATATTCCCGCCAATCTGCCTGAGTGGCAAGATATCGTCATGGATCGCGCCATTTCCATGCTGGAACGGGACAAAAACCATGCGTCCATTCTAATCTGGTCCTGCGGCAATGAGTCGTATGCAGGTGAAGTGCTGCGCAATGTCGCCAACTATTTCCGAGCCACCGACCCGAGCCGTTTGGTGCACTACGAAGGCGTGTTTCACAACCGTACGTACGATGATACCAGCGATATGGAGAGCCGGATGTACGCCAAACCCGCAGATATCGAGCAATATCTAAACGACAATCCGCAAAAGCCGTATATCAGTTGCGAATACATGCATGCGATGGGTAATTCCGTAGGTGGCATGCACAAGTATACAGAGCTGGAGAACAAATACGAGCTGTATCAGGGCGGTTTTATTTGGGATTATATTGATCAGGCTGTTATGAAAAAAGATCGCTACGGACACGAGTACCTCGCGATCGGCGGCGACTTTGACGACCGTGCTACAGACTATGGCTTCTGTACGGACGGAATTGTCTATGCAGACCGGAAGGTTTCGCCGAAGATGCAGGAGGTCAAATTCCTGTATCAAAATCTGAAGCTCACCCCGGATCGCAGCGGTGTAACCCTGCGCAATGAAAACCTGTTCGAGGGAACAGGCGACTATGAGTTAGCATATAGCCTGCTGCATGAAGGCCAAGAAATCGCACGTAATGCCATTCATGTAGATGTAGCGGCTCAGACCGAAGCCTATATTCCACTGACATTCCCTAATACGGATGGAAAGCCTGGTGAGTACGTTATTCACACCGCTCTGGTTTTGAAGGAAGCGACGCTCTGGGCTGAGGCTGGACACGAAGTGGCCTTCGGACAGCATATTTTCATCGTGGAAGATCCAAATCCGCTGCAGCTCCCTACGGTCGGTGCCTTACGAGTGGTGCATGGCGATGTTAACATTGGCGTTCACGGTGCAGATTTCAGTATCATGTTCTCCAAAGGAGCAGGCAGCCTGACTTCACTTCGCTACGCCGGACGTGAGATGATCGCCATGCCTCCTGCCCCATTGTTCTGGCGGGCGACCACAGACAATGATCGGGGAACCGCACTAGGCTTTGAAGCCGGTGGCTGGTTCGCTGCAAGTCTGACACGTAAATGTGTGGGCATCGAGGTCACGGAAGAGCAGACAGACCGTGTAACCGTTACATTCCGCTACACGCTGAGCATCCATGCAGACGTACAGGTAACGGTAGCCTACACCGTCTTCGCCGACGGTAGCCTGAACGTAAAATCGACTTATGAAGGCGTCTCAGGATTGCCTAACCTGCCGATCTTTGCCCTTTCATTCAAGGTTCCGGCGGACTATCGCCATCTGGACTGGTATGCGATGGGGCCGGAAGAGAATTACATCGACCGTGCCTTTGGCGCGAGACTAGGCGTATTCCACAACGAAGCTGCGGATAACGTATCCGGGTATGTCGTACCGCAGGAATCCGGCAACCGTACAGGCGTGCGCCGTGTCGATATTACCGACGATTCTCAGCGAGGTATACGCATTACTGCACCTGCTACCGCACCGGTGGAATGCAATATTTCGCCGTATACAGCGTTTGAGCTGGAAAGTGCCTACCATCTGTATGAGCTACCCAACGTGTATTACACCGTTGTCACCGTAGCTGGCAAGCAAATGGGCGTAGGCGGCGACGA
>RCUE01000219.1_pt1 | contig 19481 bp, 20 predicted proteins | sample 2166111 | NCBI WGS metagenome assembly RCUE01 (sample SAMN09930795, study PRJNA488358) | compost metagenome | feature: garden; material: soil; isolation source: compost soil in phenylacetonitrile-enriched culture | place: Germany: Experimental Botanical Garden Goettingen | collected 2016-01-27 | reverse complement strand
GCTCGACTCAAAATCGAGTGGGAAACCGTGGAGGTTCGAGTCCTCTCGCCGGTATATATAGAAGGATGATAAAATGCTTTAATGCATTTTATCATCCTTTTTATTATTCGTATTCTTAACTTTGGCAACAAGATTAACTTGGATCCAGATGAGTGGAAGATAAGAACTTTGCAGAGATCCTTTTTAATTAGGTTTATATTTGACTGGGACTTTGAAGTTGTAGTAGGATGATGGTACTGAAAAAACATTTATAGTTTATTAAGTGTAAGAGAAATGAGGAATGCATATGCAGGAAAGAATTTTGGAAGCTTTTGTAGAGGAAGTTCATGAGAATGGTTTGAAATTTACTATGGACGATCTTGCGAAAAGACTTGCCATCAGTAAGCGTACATTGTACGAGAATTTCTCATCTAAGACGCTTATTTTAGAGACACTGATTGAGCGTACAAATGATGATATGATTCAAAAGACAGAAGAAATTATCCAAAACAATGAATTAACTTTGTTAGAAAAGATTAAACAGTCGATTAGGGTTATGCCGCTGTATTATAAGTTTTATGATTTAAGAATATTAGACCAGATGAAAAAGTATTATCCTGAGCAATGGAAAAGAGTACATGCTGATTTAAATGATTGGTCGCCGATTAGAACATTAATTCAGGAAGGTATCCGAGAAGGAGTTATTGTGAACAAAAATGAAGCTCTGATCATGAAGCTTATTATTGATTCAGTAAATTTAACGCTTGATCAGCGTTTCTTTCTGGATAACAGTGTGACGGTAGAGGAAGCTACTTATTCTATTGTAGATATTTTGTTGTTCGGTTTGGTCGAGAATTAAAAAATAGCCTCAACAATATGCTGCATATTTGAAGAGGCCACTTTTTTATATGAAAACTAAGAAAACATTTTTAGTTTCAATTGTTTTTTGAAAAGGGATAATGAAGTTTACCTGATATCGAATAAAGAGATACGGAAAAGGAAGGGTGGAAATATGTCTATACTCACAAGAAATCGAGGAGCAATGCTGTTATTGATGCTTAACATTTTTTTGGCGTTCATGGGGATTGGCTTAGTTGTCCCTGTATTACCTAAATTTATAAGTGAGCTAGGGATGAATGGTTCTTCGATGGGACTGATGGTTGCAGCTTTTGCGTTGACTCAGCTTTTATTATCACCATTGTCAGGAAAGTTGTCTGATCGTTATGGACGTAAAAAATTGATTGTTTCTGGGATGTTCATCTTCATGTTATCAGAGCTTGTTTTTGGACTGGCTCATTCCATTCCTACCCTGTTCATAGCACGAATCATGGGTGGAGCAGGGGCAGCGTTGCTGACTCCTTCTATAATGGCCTATGTCGCTGACGTGACCTCGTTTGAGGAAAGAGGCAAGGGAATGGGCATGATCAATGCGGCGATCAACACAGGCTTCATAATCGGGCCAGGGATTGGCGGATTGCTTGCCACATATGGAATACGCATTCCCTTCTTTGCGGCAGCTGGAGCTGCGGGAATAGCAGCTATCTTGTCTGTGTTAGTGCTGCCTGAGTCTTTAAGCAAGGAAAAGCAACAATATAATAGAGAGCTTCCACGTCAAAAAGAAAATCTTTTGCAGCAATTTGCCAAGTCATATCAATCTCCATATTTCATGGGTTTACTCATTGTATTTGTCGTTGCTTTTGGGTTAGCGAATTTCGAAACCGTGTTTGGACTGTTTGTTGACCATAAATATGGTTTCACACCGATGGATATTGCCATCATCATAACGACAGGCTCCATTTTGGGAGCAGTTGTCCAAGCAACTATATTTGGATGGATCATTAATCGTTTTGGAGAGAAAAAAGTAATTCACCTCTGTTTGGCTATTGGGGGCCTGTTCATTTTTCTAACCCTATTTGCTGAACAGTACGTGATGATTATGCTGACGACCTTCATCATTTTTCTGGCTATGGATATCCTTCGTCCGGCAGTAAGCACTTCTCTATCGCGGCAGGCTGGAGATGAGCAAGGCTTTGTGGCAGGCATGAACTCGTCCTATACCAGCTTGGGTAATGTGATTGGACCGCTTGTTGCGGGATTGCTGTTCGATGTTCATATTAATCTGCCTTATATGGTTGCAGCTATAGCGTTACTGGCTTGTCTCGTCCTTTCACTACGTTCCAAGCAAGCGGGTGAGCAACACTCGATAGCCCGTACAGCAGAACAGCGTAGATGAGGATAGCCGCAGGTCTATACTCATCCCCGACTTAGGTCTAGGTTCAAAAACCGTCTGGGGTCCGTTTTGTCAAACGCTAGTTCAGCGTACAATAAGGACATAAGCAAGACACAGTGAAAGGCGGTGAGAGATGATGAGAGTTAACAAAGGGAATGGGTTAGCCATTGTACTGATCGTGTTGGGTTCGATTATGCTGCTCGGTAAGTTTACTCCGTTTTTCGGTCACTTTTTAGGACATCTGATTGGTTACTTAATTCCGATAGCTATGGTGATGCTAGGCTACTACGGTGTGAAAAAAGGAAATGCGCTCTTCGGCTGGATCGTACTCGTACTTGGGGTACTGATTTTGCTTGGCAAACTGTCCTGGCTTCTGGGACCGCTACTGGCAATCGGGTTAATCATATTTGGTGTTTCCCTGCTGAGTGACCGCAGAAGACATTACTGATTTTAGCAGTTTAGCAAGAATTAAGAAAGATTTCAGTAACTAAGTGTTGAATTATGGAATACGAATTGTGAAAGGAGTAGACGCAAATGAGTGTTTTTCGAAGAATGCGCGATATCACGGTAGCGACCTTCAATGAGCATTTGGAACAAAGCCAAGACCCAGTGCAACTGATTGACCAGTTCTTGTATAATACCCGCCAGGAAATTGCCGAAGCGGAAAAACTCCATCAACAGTATGCGATGCATACAAGACAGATGAAGCAGCAGTTGGATCATGCATTGTCCATGCAGACCAAACGGGAGGAACAGGCGCTACTGGCTTTGAAGGCTGATGAAGAACATATCGCGAAGCTGGCCCTTCAGGAGAAAATGCTATATGCAGAAAAAGAAGAGCAGTATAGAGAACTGTGGGAGCAGAGCCGTGAATCACTACGTGAGCTAGAACAACAGCTAGATACATTAAAGACAGAATATCAAACGGTACACAGCAAGCGTCAGTATTATGCGGCACGTGTACAGACGTTGAGACTCCAGCAGCAAATGAACGAACGGGCTGGTACATACGGCGGACGAAATGTTCCCCGAATGTTCAACCGCTTGGAAGACCGGGTAGCCGATATGGAAGCAGAAACGATGAGTCTGCGTGATTTACGTCGGGGTGAGGGCGACCATGCACAGGATGCCCAAGGCGGTGGATCGCTGCTCGAACAAGAGTGGGCGAGACTGAAAAGCAAGCTGAACAACAGCGGGAAGGAGTAATTTGATAATGACCCGAATTTACAGATCAAGCCGGGATAGAGTAATAACAGGTGTATGTGGCGGTCTTTCTGACGCAACAGGAATGGACTCAACATGGATTCGTATTCTGGTTGTGATCAGTTTCTTTATTACAGCAGGAACCACATTTATGATTTATGTGATTGCGGCCCTAGTTATCTCCAAGGAGCCGAGATCTCCTTTCGATGGAGGATTTGGCCCTGACAGCGGACCCTACAATCAACAGGATCCACGCTATTATGGCAGTAACAATACAAGATCGCAGTATGGGCCGGGAACTGGTTACAACCAGGGCGGTGCATATGGCAATTCGAACCCGTTTTTTGGTCAAGATGCCCGCAACTCATCTAAATTTAACACAGGTCAGAACAGTGACCTGGATTCCATGATGGAAGATATCGAGAAAAAGGCAATGAAAAAAGAATTGGCAGAGTTACGCAAAAAAGTAGAGCAATTTGAGAAGGGAGATCGTAAATAATGGGGATCTTTAAAAGAATGAAGGATATGACAAGAGCATCGGTGAATGAAGTGTTGGATAAAGTGGAAGATCCGATTATTATGTTGAATCAATATCTGCGCGATATGGAGGCTGAAATTCACGAGGCTGAGGTAACGGTTGCCAAGCAAATGGCGAATGAACGACGTATGAAACAGCGTTTGGAGGAAGCGGTACGTGTATCCAATGAGCGTGAGAAACAAGCTGAATCCGCATTGCGAAATGGTCAGGAAGAAGTAGCGCGCAAGTTGTTGGGAGAGAAGATTTATTTTGTGCAGAAGCAGGACGAATACCGCGACTTGCATACACAAGCTGAGCTTCAAGCAAAAGAATTGGTACAGCAGCTTCACGACATGAAAGATGAATTCTATAAAATGCGCAACAAGCGCAATGAGTTGGTATCCCGTGCTCAAATGGCGAAAGCTAAAAAGCAAATGTCTCAAATCAATAGTTTGCACACGATTGAAAGTGGGTCTGCTTCACTGGGCTTCCACCGTATGGAAGAAAAAATCATGCAAATGGAAGCTGAAGCTGACGTACTGCGTGCTCCTTACCGTCAAGCTCCAGGAGAAGCATATGTTAATCCGGCTGAGGCTGAAAAACAGTTTAAAGTGGATGAGCAGCTTCAACAGCTTAAGTCCAAAATTCAGACAGGTGCTAAACCAGTCGATATGAAGAAGGACTGACTACTCGGAAACAAGACATTATGATATGCTGTATGGAATGGACATTGGTCGATGATCGTGCCTAATCTGTATGGTTCAGGAAAGCCATATGGCGGAATGTTGCGCCACTATGGCTTTTCCGTCCTGTATAAACAAAAAGGGGGTGCAGCATGGAGAGAAGAAAATCAGCCTTGGCACTGGCAGGGATTGGCATCGGGATTATCATTTTATTCGGTCAGTGGATTGGGTTCCTCTCCGTGGTTGCACTGATCCTAATGTTGGCCGGAATATATAAGATCCGCAATTCCAAAATCAAAAAGGGCTACACGATGCTCGCGATTGGTGCTGGACTGTTAGTACTGGATCATTTGTTCCTGTTTGTGGTAGTTACACTAGCATCATTAGCTGTATTCTATTCACGTTCAAGGAAGCTGCATAAAGGTCAAAGCTCCATATTCAAGCACAATTTTATATCCAATCATAAATGGGATGAAGTGCCTTGGAGCCTGCGCAGCACAAGCATATGGCATGTGGTTGGGGACGTGGATGCCGACCTGACGTTGGCTCTCCCAGAGGAACGTGAGCCCGTCATATTTTTGCAGGGGATCTTCGGTGACATTGACATCACCCTACCGGATAATTACGGTGTAGAGGTGGAGATGTTCATATTGTTCGGACAGATTCAGTTTGACCGGGATCATGAGGCGGGGATGCTCAATCGACTGGTTTGGAAGTCTCCCCATTTTGAGCAGAGTGAATATAAAGTGAAGTTTGTCGTTTCGTACTTGGCGGGCGATGTCCGCGTCCGATTTTATTGAATCAGGAGGAGCCGGGATGAATCATAAAAAAACGTCCAACATGGTAACCCGCAGTATGGGTGAAGGTATCCTCCTGTGTGTTGTTGTGGGCGTAGTTGTCTTTTATATGCTGTATACATATGGATATGTGAAGTCGTTCCCAACCTGGGGAATGATATTGAAAGTTGCAGGAGCCGTTATACTGGTGTTGATTGGTACAGGGGCAATGTACGGATTTTATGAGAGCTACCGCTTTAAAAGCAGACTGGAAATGTTGAGAGAGACGTTGCTGATGTGGGAAAAGGGAACGCCAGCACGTGAGTTGCCGCCCCTAGGGCATGATGAGCTTGGCAGGCTGGGTGAGCAGCTGGAACGGATTGGGCGTAAATGGCAGGAACAAGTTACGTCTTTACAACGCTTATCTACGGATAATGCTCAGCTGGCAGAACAGGCACGGATGACTGCGATTGTGGAGGAGCGGCAGCGGCTGGCCAGAGAGTTGCATGACGCCGTATCACAGCAATTATTTGCTATTTCAATGACGGCAACGGCTGTGGGGAGGACACTGGATAAGGATTTTGATAAAGCGCAGCGTCAAGTTGCGCTAATTGAAGAAATGTCTTCCGTGGCACAATCCGAAATGCGGGCGTTACTACTTCATCTGCGGCCTGTCTATCTGGAAGGGAAACGGCTTGAGCAGGGTTTGCGTGATTTGGTACAAGAGTTGCAGGCAAAGGTACCGATGGAGATTGATTTTGAGATTGAAAGCGGAGTACAGTTGGTTAAAGGCATTGAGAACCACTTGTTTCGTATTGTTCAGGAAGCGATGTCTAATACATTGCGTCATGCCAAAGCAACCCGTATGGAAATTCGTATCGTGCAACGTCCAGATTCCATCAGGCTGACGATTCGGGACAACGGTATTGGTTTTGAACTGGATGAGAAAAAGCAGACTTCATATGGATTATCCACAATGCAGGAGCGGGTCAGTGAGATTGGGGGAGCTATTCAGTATATAACGGCTCCGGGAAAAGGAACACGGATCGAGGTGTCCGTGCCAGTTATTAATGATGAAAGCGGAAGGAACGATGATCATGGAAACGGAATTACCGATTAGCGTACTGCTGGTAGACGACCATGAAATGGTACGGATTGGTCTTGCGGCGGTGCTGGGGACGGAAGAAGGTATTGAAGTGGTCGGCGAGGCCGGAAGCGGAGAAGAAGGCATACGGTTGGCTTCTGAATACAAGCCAAATGTGATTTTGATGGATCTAGTCATGGATGGCATGGATGGCATCGAAACGACACGCCAAGTAACTCGCCTGCTTCCAGAGACCAAGGTGATTGTGCTGACGAGTTATTTGGACGATGAGAAAATGTATCCGGTCATTGAGGCAGGGGCATTCAGCTATTTGCTTAAAACGTCTCGCGCTTCCGAAATAGCGGATGCGATCCGTGCAGCTGCACGTGGACAGTCCGTACTAGAGTCACAGGTGGCCTCCAAGATGATGAATCGATTCCGCCAGCCACAGGCTGAGGCACCCGCGCATACGGAGCTGACTGATCGTGAGATGGAGGTGCTTCGCCTGTTGGCACAAGGGAAGTCTAACCAGGATATCGCAGATGAGCTGATTATCGGGATTAAGACGGTAAAATTCCATGTCACGAACCTTCTCGCTAAATTAGGAGTGGAAGACCGTACACAGGCGGCAATCTATGCCTATAAGAACGGATTAGCAGAGTAGAAGTAGAATAAACGAATACAAAGAACCGGAGACGACAATAGTCCTCCGGTTTTTTTGTGTTCCATAACAAGTTGTTTAGATCAGGAGGAATAAAAAGGCGATTAAAGCCAGATCAAGTGCAAGCCCTGCCCCGTATCCATATCCGCCGTACCCACCGCGATAGCCTGTTCTACCATTTCCATAATTACTATAGCCCTTTCCAGCAAAGCCGCCTGCGTCATAAAGAAAGGATGGACTCAGAGGTGCGTTGGGCGGCTTAATTAAGGCATTTAGTTTGGCAGAGCTACGAGCTTTGTTTGTAGGATTCCTTTTTTTCTTTTTAGAGGAATTCTTTTTGGGGGATTGTTTTCCTTTGTTACTGTAGCTCCCGGCATAAAGACTGCCAGGAAAAGAAGGTGGATATCCGTTCAACATCAGCTTGCCTTTGCTACACCCACTTAAGATGCCGATGTGTCGTGTACCATCACGCATAACGGCACAGACCAGACGTCCACCATGAGGTGCCACATTGGCTTCATTTACAGGATAAATCGGAAACATGATTTCACCTCTTTTGGTGTATGATGCATTGTGATCATAGTCTATTCTTACGGTGCCTACGATGTATGGTCGAACACCCAGTAGGCAGATGAATATTTTAGAAGGGCTTGGCCGTAGTGCTGTGTGTATAAAACCTCTGACAATGGGAATGCTATTGATAGATTCATAGATTTCAATCCAGCCGAAAAAGAAAGTATCCAGAGCGTAGGTGTGGGAATCGGATGGTTGTGGAGCGGGGGGAACGATAATGTTAAAAGCAGAGCTGATTAAAAAGGGGATTATTGCAATTTTGGTATTAGGAACGGTGCTGGTACTAGCTGGCTGGCGTTACGGAACCCTTCAGACAAACCGAAATGACTCCCGCGAGGCAGAAACGGCTTTACGCTCATTGTTAATCATCTCGGATCAGACCCCGGGTACGTTGGATAAGCTGGTTGTGAAGTGGCAAGGCGATTGGATTTCTAACCATGAAGAGCCGGCAGATGTGGCGGCACAGATAGCCGATCAGCTGAATATACCCACAGTAAACAAACTCGTAGAAAATGGACACACGGTTTATCGTTCTGTTCGTCATAGTGAGGATCTAAGAATCCGCTTAAATGTGATGGAACGTCAAACTGGACAATGGTATGTAGTTGTTCAACTGGAGAGTAATAATGCAGGACGTGAGCGGTTGATTCAGCTTCATAAGCTTTGTGCTGAGCAATTAAAATCTATGGGGATTCAAGCGCAGTGGAACACAGCCCTTCAGCGTTCGCTGCATACAAAGGAATCCAAAGATCAACTGTTGAAACTGACAGAAGCGAGCTTAACAGGGAACATCTCCATGCAGGCCAAAGAAAGATATACGGATGCGACTACTGTGGCTATATCCTATGAAGCTCCAGAGCTGCCGTTAATGATTCAAAGCGGTGAGCATCAGGTCCAGATGCAGATGGCTGTACATGAAGATAGGGAGCAGCAGAATACACGTATAACGCTCGGTTTCCCGCTCATCACGATTGAATACTGACTTATAAGGTAAATTTATGATTCATCGGATAGCTTATCCATGTAGGATATGATAAAATATCATCAAATCTTTAGTTCCATGTTTTTCGAAAATCAAGTATGATCTTGTATAAATATACACAATACTACATGCGGATTTCGGGGATTGTGGATTGCGGAATCTTGACATGGGAAGAATGAGGTACTTCATGGCTGACATACCTGCTAAAGAATCTGTTGTGACGCAAGGCGCAGTTCTGTTTATTTTTGGCGCTACGGGCGATTTGGCTCGTCGCAAGCTTTTTCCTGCTATTTACAGCTTGTACCGCGAAGGCAAGCTTGCTGAGGATTTTGCCGTTATTGGTGTAGCAAGGCGTCCTCGCACAGAGGAAGAATTCCGTAATGACCTGTACGCTTCCATACAGGAGTTTAGTCGCTACAAAGCAGAAAATGATCAAGAATGGCAGGCATTTGCCGAGCATTTTGAATATAAATCGCTGGATATCAACAATGTTGATGGGTTTCATGAGCTGAGACAGCAGACGGAGGCTATAGAAGGTAAGTTTAACATACCGGGAAATCGGTTGTTTTATTTGGCCTTGGCGCCTGAATTATTCGGAAGTGTGTCGAAGAGCTTGAAAGAGGGCGGCATGTTGGACGGCAAGGGCTGGAATCGTCTAGTTATAGAGAAGCCTTTCGGTTACAACCTCGAGTCTGCACAAGAGTTGAACATCGAAATACGTGAAGTATTTGCCGAAGAAGAAATTTATCGGATTGATCACTATCTTGGTAAGGAAATGGTTCAAAATATCGAGGTGATTCGCTTCGCTAACGCCTTTTTTGAACCACTATGGAATAACAAGCATATTGCCAATGTGCAAATTACGCTGAGTGAAACGGTAGGGGTGGAGGAACGCGGAGGTTACTATGATCATTCTGGCGCTTTGCGCGATATGGGACAGAACCATATGCTGCAAATGCTTACGATGATCGCGATGGAACCGCCTAGTCGTCTGTTACCAGAGGATATCCGTGATGAAAAGGTGAAAGTGTTGCGTTCACTACGACCTTTTGAATCGTCTGAGGATGTGAAGACCAACGTGGTACGTGGTCAATATACTGAAGGCAGTTACCGCGGTCAGCAGTTGCCAGGGTATCGTCAAGAAGACAAGGTTGATCCACAATCGAATACAGAGACTTATTTTGCTTCACGTGTGTTTGTAGATAATTTCCGTTGGGCTGGTGTACCGTTCTACATTCGTACAGGCAAACGTCTCCCTGTAAAAACTACGGAGATCGTTGTGGAATTTAAGAGCATGCCAACCAATGTATATCTCGGTCAAAAGCATAAGCTGGAACCAAACTTGCTCGTCATTCGGGTCAATCCAATGGAGGGCATTTACATTAAAATTAATGCCAAGAAACCCGGTTCGGAATCAGATATTGAGCCGCTGGCTATGGATTTTTGCCAAAGCTGTATGGTGGGGATCAACTCACCGGAGGCGTATGAACGGTTGCTGATGGATGCGATCGAGGGTGATTCGACGTACTTCACGCGGTGGGATGAGGTTGCTACAGCGTGGGGATTCGTTGATAGAATCGCCAAAGCATGGCAGCAGACCCCGGATACACTGGAAACCTATGCTGCAGGCTCATGGGGACCTGATGGTGCTCACAAGCTGTTAGAGCAGGATGGCTATAAGTGGTGGCCGGTTAGCGGTCAGGATGAAGATAATGTCATCTGGCGAGTAGGCGGCGTTCAGTAATCCCGATTTGTCCAGCATCCCCCTATGTCCTGTTCAGGACGTAAGGGGATGCTTTGCGTTCGGAGTGTGCTATAATAGCTTAGTCTCAGGTTTTCAGTTTGCAACTGATTATAAGTTAAAGGCAGGCTAAAACATGTAAATAGATCGTATTTATAATGAATATGGTAACGGAGTACGCCGAATACTGGAGCTAACGGCAATGTAGCCGATAGAGCCGATGAACTTATGAAAACAGGCGTGCATCATGGCCTTTTTATGAATAGCTTGAGCAGTAATGCAATGGATTTGATCATGAAGGGATATGTGAAATGAGTAAAACAACAGATATACTTCAACAGGAAGTCGACAAACGGCGTACGTTTGCGATTATTTCTCACCCGGATGCGGGTAAAACGACACTGACGGAAAAGCTGCTGCTGTTTGGGGGCGCGATTCGTCTTGCGGGTTCAGTTAAAGCACGTAAAGCAAGCAAACACGCCACGAGTGACTGGATGGAGATTGAAAAACAGCGGGGGATTTCTGTAACATCCTCAGTAATGCAATTTGATTATAATGGTCACCGCATCAACATTCTGGACACCCCAGGTCACCAGGATTTCAGTGAAGACACGTATCGTACATTAACAGCAGCAGATAGTGCAGTCATGCTGATTGACGTAGCGAAAGGTGTGGAAGCGCAAACGATTAAGCTGTTTCAAGTTTGTGCGAAGCGTGGAATTCCGATTTTCACCTTCATTAACAAACTGGATCGTGAGGGACGCAGTCCTTTTGATTTGATGGAGGAGCTGGAGCAGGTGCTTGGCATCCGTTCGGTGCCTATGAATTGGCCGATTGGTACAGGACGCGAGCTGTGCGGTGTCTATGACCGTGTCAAAAATCAGGTCGAGCTGTTTCAGGGAGATGACCATTCCACGATCAAAGTACAGAAAGTGGAAGATTACAATGATCCGATCATTCGTGAGATGGCGGGCGAATATTTGCATGACCAATTATGCCAAGACTTGGAGTTGCTTGACGTCGCGGGTGACCCTTTTGACATGGAGAAAGTACAGCGCGGAGAATTAACACCTGTATTCTTCGGCAGTGCGATTAATAATTTTGGTGTACAAACATTTTTGGAAAACTTCCTTCAGCTTGCTCCTAAACCGGAGCCGCGCCGTAGTACAGCTGGGGAAATTGAGCCAACAAACGAAAAGTTTACCGGCTATGTATTTAAAATTCAAGCGAACATGAACCCGGCTCACCGTGACCGTATTGCATTTTTGCGTATTGTCTCCGGTAAGTTTCAACGCGGGATGAGTGTTAAGCATGTACGGATGGGCAAGGAGATTAAGCTGTCTCAGCCACAGCAGTTCCTGGCACAGGACCGTGATATTGTCGAGGAGGCTTTTCCTGGCGATATTATAGGATTATTTGACCCGGGTATTTTCCGTATTGGTGATTCACTCAGCCAAGGTAGCGAGGTTGTGTTTGATGAATTGCCGACCTTCTCGCCTGAGATTTTTGCCAAGGTAACGGTGAAAAATGCTTTGAAGCACAAGCAGTATCTGAAAGGTATTGACCAGTTGACCGAGGAAGGTATGATTCAGGTGTTTCGTACGGTAAGCTTTGACGATACGCTACTGGGTGTCGTCGGCCAACTGCAATTTGAAGTATTTGAGTATCGCATGAAGGGTGAATATGGAGTTGATGTACAGCTTCAACGTATGCCGTTCCAATTTGCTCGATGGATTGTGGATGAACAGATTGACCCAAGCAAGTTCCGTATTAACTCTACGCTGGTAAAGGATAAGAAAGGCAATTATGTCGCCTTGTTCGAAAACGAGTATGCGATGCGTACGGCTATGGAGAAAAATCCGACAGCTAAGTTCTTAGAAATGGCTCCATAAGATTGAATAAGCAGAACAGTTTAATCTCGGTCATTTAGTGTATACCACGAATAGTCCACTCGATGTTAATGCGAGTGGACTATTCTCATTTTCGAATACGGGTAAAATAATGAGCACAATTAAATCGGAACCAAATGTTAAATAGCTAGAGCTAGGTTAAGGGTACGGGTTTGATTTTATCGATTTGTTCATGTGCCAAGTGGACGAAATCGTGCTGCTGGTTTGGACTCATATGCTTCCAAGCAATTTCAAGAATGACACCCAACCCAGGCAAAGCGGCCTCCGGTCCGTCCACTGACCCAATAATCATGTCCGTAAGATCAGCTTCTGATTTGCCGTGTACTTTGTGAACAATTGCTTGTCGTAAATCCATTGTAATGGGCATGTGTACCTCCCGTATGTTGTAGTAGTGGTCGAATGTATTATGGCTTGGGCTGTTGTCCAGTATACATGGAGAAGCATTTGGCATAAGTATGTCAAAATTTATGTTTGTAGCATGATATGCTATACTATGACGGACAGTATGGTGAGCGGGAGGTAAAGAAGGAATGGCAAAAAAACAGTATGCGGTCATTGGCATGGGGCGCTTTGGTTCCAGTGTTGCCAGCGCGCTGAGTGAGATGGGGTTTGATGTACTTGCTATCGATTCGGACGAGCAGCGTACACAGGAAATGTCGAATATTGTGACGCATGCAGTGTCTGCCGATTCGACCGATGAGGAAGCACTGCGAGCACTGGGTATCCGCAATTTTGACGTAATTGTAGTCGCAATTGGAGAAGATATACAAGCCAGCATTCTAACGACATTGATTCTCAAGGACATGGGTGTGCCTGCTCTTGTGGTCAAAGCACAAAATGAACTGCACGGAAAAGTGCTGCAAAAAATAGGTGCGGATAAAGTGGTTTATCCTGAACGGGATATGGGACTGCGGGTAGCCCACCATTTAACGTCTCCTAATATTTTGGATTATATTGAGCTGTCCAAGGACTACAGTATTTTGGAGATGCGAGCCGCTGATTCCATGATCGGCAAAAATTTGAAGGAGCTAGACATACGGGCACGCTTCGGCTGCAATGTAATGGCGATCCGCAGAAACCAGGAGATGAACATTTCACCGTATGCCGAGGATCGTCTGGAAGCGGGTGATGTGCTGGTCATTGTGGGTCACAAGGACGATCTAACCAAGCTGGAGCTGGCTTTTGCAGCTTAGAGAGGTTTGATGTTCAAGTACAAGTGATGCATCATTTATTTTTAAAGAAACAGACCTAGAAACGGAAGGTTAAACCAATGGAAATCATTTCACCGAATAATGCACGTGTAAAAGAATGGTCGCAACTCCTCGAAAAAAAGCATCGCACACGGCAGCATAAATATATTGTCGAGGGTATTCATCTAGTGCAGGAAGCGCTGCGTTCGAACGCGGCTGTTGAAAGCGTCGCCTATGATTTGGACAAGGGGATTCCTGCCGAGCTGAATGGTCTGGATTCAGCCGATCAGCCGGTGGAATGGATTCCCGTGTCGGCGGCGGTCATTGCCAAATGCACCGATACCAAGACGCCGCAGTCTGTCTTTGCCATCGTGCGTAAGGAGGAGCGTAGCGCATTCGCAGCATTGCTGGAGCAACCAGATGCGCTGGTGATGGTGCTGGACGGTGTACAGGACCCCGGCAATGTAGGCACTATCATTCGCAGTGCGGACGCTGCTGGAGCCGCAGGCGTTATATTGGGTCATGGTTGCGCCGACCTATATAATCCCAAAACGATCCGCTCCACGATGGGATCATTGTTTCATCTGCCGGTGATCGAAGGCAGTCTGGAAGAGCTTTTGCCGCAGGCCAAAAGCAAAGGTGCCCGCTTGCTCAGCACCTCGCTCGATGCAAGCTTATCATGCTATACCATAGATTTGCGTGTATCCACTTGGCTCGTGATTGGCAACGAGGGCCAGGGTATTTCTGCTGCTACTGCAAGTATGGTGGATGAATCAGTATTCATTCCAATGCAGGGACAAGCGGAATCACTGAATGCAGCCATGGCCTCTACGGTGTTATTATTCGAGGCGATGAGACAGCGAAGCTAATACCGGAGTGTTTATTATTCACTGATTCGAGTTTTCATGTTTTTATAGTGAAAATGGACAGGGTATTTTATATATGATGTTGTAAGATAAACCTCTTCATAAGAATAACTTAATAGCTTAGCTAACTTGACAGTCCCGATAAATAAAATTATTTTTGGGGCTGTTTTTTAATTTTTAGACAGAAGGAGGACTAATGAGGAACAACATAATCAAACTGAATTCTCACAGATCATTGGGGTATCACAAGGAGCATTAATAGAAGCATAGGTTTTTTCAGCGTAAAAGTTGATGAGCTTGAGTCCAGATTAATCTCAGACGTAAAAACACCTACAAGGTTATCTCCATATCTTACGACATGGCTTGATTCTCTTGAAGATGTTTTGATGTGTCTCACGTTTTGGGATCAACTACGTCGTTAAGCAACAGGGGCCTTCACAATTGTAATCATAGTTGGAAACTTAAGCTGCATAGCAGCCAGTGTTGCGTTTTGTTGGCTTCGTCTCTTGCAAATTGGGGGTATTGGTAGCCATATTCAATTTGACCTAACAAATTATTGTCTCTTATTTTTGTAGAAATATAACCTGCTGCATGAAGGCCATTTTTACATCTCCAGACCTTGTTATAATCGTCCGACAGCAGGCCCAATTCTTTGAACTCACCGTTCAATCTGACGGAAAGAACAAGATGTCTTCCACGCTTTCATGCCACTGCTCGCCTTCCCGCAATCCATAGACTCCCAACCGAGAACATAAAAACCGAACCTTTTTTCCATCGAGCGACAATATAGGGTGTAAGCTGCTTACTTAGGAGGGCCCTCTGAATGCAAAGTGAATCTATGTACCACGTGCTCACAAAAATGATCGAAGGAGATCAGCAGGCGTTTCATACGTTGTATGATGCCACCTACAAGGATGTCTACCGGACCGTCTCTTTTCTGGTGGATCATCCGCAGGATCGCGAAGATATTATGAATGAGATCTACATGCAAATGTGGACCTCGCTTCCCAACTACGATCCGAATCGTCCTTTCCACTTCTGGCTGCACGGCTTGGTCATCCGACAAGTGCAAAGATTCCGGGTGAAAAGCTGGAGGAGATTCCGAATTTTCGAACGCATCCGTGTCTTTTCTCGGGAAGAGCGTCATTGGGATCAGACCACGGTGAGGACGGATGGGACAGACCCTGAAATATCGAAGGCCATGCACAAGCTGACCGATAAACAGCGAACGGTGATCATACTCCGCTTTTACCACGACTATAGGCTGGAGGAGATTGCGACATTACTCGATATTCCGCTGGGTACAGTTAAGTCCAGATATCATGCCGGCCTGCAGTCGCTTCGAAAACACTTGGGAAATCTCTCCTTGGAAAGGATGGAAAAGAACAATGCCTATTGAAAGCCAAATCAGCGAGTACCTGCACCAAGAAGCAGAGACCATGGAATGCCCCCCGGCTGTTTCCAAACGAGTCGAACAATCCTATTCTCAATACGTACAACGGCAAAGGAGCAAAAAAACGATGAAAAAACGATTGATCGGCGGCATTGTTGCTGCAGTAATTATGATTCCAACCGCGGCATTCGCGGCCCCTCCCCTGATTGAAATGATTACGAGGACACCGATGACAGCCCAACAAGTCAAGATGGATGCGGTTGGCCAAGCAGCGCTTGAAAAGTTGTATCGCTCTTATCCGGAAACCAAGTCGTTTGAAATTATCGACGCCAGCCAGATTGGAGGAGACCCCGCGAATACAAGTCAGGGGAAAGCCATTCAAACAAGCATCGTGCTGCAGGAAAAGGGAGCTCACGGCAAAAAGGTCCGACTTGATTTGAACGGTATCACGGGTGAAATCGAACAAGTGAACCAAGAGAATTGGGAGCCTCAGGAGAAGCCGGTCATCTCCTTAACCGATCAAGAAATCAAATCGAAAGTAGATGACCTCATTAACAAACTGTACGGCAGCTCCAGTAAGTACGAATGTAACATGGAGCCGATGCAGAACCCGGACCAAAAAACATTTATATTGAACTACACCGAAAAGGGATCAACAACGCCGTTTTATCAGGCATTCGTTCAAGGGAATACGATCAGCGTTTCTCTGATCGGAGGCGGCCCTGCTCCATCCGTGGAAGGCTTTTTCATGACTAACGGCAAGCCTGACTATACTGCGGATGCCTTTTTAAACGATGAAGAGCTCTTTTCTTTACTTCACATGAGTCCAGCAGACTTGAAACAAGAATTGGCAAAGGGGGCATCTGTCGTCGAGATCGCAGCATCTAAAAAGATTTCCAAACAACAAGTCATGGACGTTATCGCAAGTACGCAGGCTAAAAAACAAATCCAAGCCGATCCGCATGGTGGAGCTACTGTTGACGATCGTACGCTGGAACTATTGAAACGGATTCTTGAACCCAAAGTATTGAAAGTGATTGAACACAAAACGGAAACGCCTTGGTAGGGAGAGCAATACAGAGTGTATGGTGTTTGATATAGTTAAGTAAAACGCGATAAACGAAACAAAGAAAGCTTCAGACTGATTCATCCGGTCTGAAGCTTTCTTTTCATTTGTCAGCTCACTATGATTTGTCTCACGTTATGGGGTCAGTCCCAACAGTACACATATCTGAACTTCGATTGAAAGAGGCGAAACATGTATTCAAGTCAACAGAGTGGTCCATGTCTGATATTAGTGAAGAATTGCGATTAGAGAATTCATCGTCGTTTACAGGGTGGTTTGTGGACTGGGAGGGAATATCTCCGCAAAAATATAGAATTCTTAATAAGAGATAATAAGGACACTAAACTTGGTAAAGAAATTTTTTAAAAAGAGTTTATACTATAAGTCTTGCTATTCTTTGACTACAACTATAGATTCCTTAAGCATGGCATTGTATCAAGCGAATACCTTAAGCTTAACTTTTTGGTTTGAGATTGATTTTGTGAAAGTTAAGAAATGAGTGACATTAATAGGAAGGAAGTTGTATCTTTATGACAAAAATTGAGGGCTTTTAACATTCCTCAGCTCCGATTACAAGAAGATATTTTCCGGAACAACTTTGCGGACGTCAGGTGGTATGGGGGGAATCTTGCTCCATTACGTATCGCAGAGTTTAAATCTGAACTAATTGAAGGAAGAACTTTTGTTGACACTAAACAAACAACTCGCGAACTGGACTGCATAAATATGTGAAGTTTCACAATTTCCATTGAAAGTACGATCCGTGATTTTGAGAGCATTCTTTCTGAGTTGAAGCTAGGTATATCACTAGCGGAACAACAAGGGGATACGACAAACAGAGGTGCAGTTTCTTTATCTAAATAAGTTTGAAGTGTAGATCACTTCAAGAGAGAAGTGCATCAAGTCAAAATTAAGAGGCATAAGCGCGGGACATTCCTATGGGGATTAGTAGAAATACGGAAAATGAGTCGGGTCATAGAACCCGACTCATTTTTTTATAAAGACACACGCTTCTGATGATCTGAATTCTTTATACCTTACAACAAAGTAATGTTTTTGTAAGCTTTGGCTGTTGTTCCTTAGATAGAAGCTAATTAGTATGGAAAATAGCGAGCCGAGGAGAGAAGTGAGCAAAGTATGAAATATTCAAAGCATAAAATTAAAGAGGTATTTAAGTCGAAATTATGTTGTAATGAAACGTTAAAAAACTATAAAGAGATCATGATTACAGTAATAGTTATCGCCATTATAATTATCATGTTAATCACTCTGGTGTTTGGCACCATGCATATCATTCGGGATTCAATTTACACCATGAGACTCTCCTAAGCTACAAATAAAAGGAATTCGGTTGTTGTTATTGCTTGGACGATCAAATAAAGGCATTATATAGAGAAAATCATGTGATTTAAAATTCAAGCACTAAGAAGGTAGAAAACACGATGCATAAAATATTAATCGTAGAGGATGACCCTCAAATTAGCTCCTTACTCCAATCCTATCTTGAGAAATATGGTTATCAAGGAGTTGTCGTTTCAAATTTTGATCAAGTCTTAGGTGTTTTCCAGAAGGTAAAGCCTGATTTGGTCATACTGGATGTGAATTTACCTCGTTTTGATGGATTTTATTGGTGCAGGCAAATTCGTACTCAATCTACTTGTCCCATCCTGTTTGTGTCCGCGCGTGATGATAAAATGGATCAGGTCATTGCTTTGCAAAACGGAGCAGATGATTACATTACCAAACCGTTTCATCCCGAAGTACTGTTAGCCAAGGTAGAAAGCAATCTGCGACGTGCCTATGGTTTATATGCAGTTGCCCAAAAATCACGCACCATAACAGTGTCAGGCTTAACTTTATATCCTGATACTATGGAGCTGGTGTTTCATGACAAGCAAGTAGAAATGAGCCATAAAGAAGCTGCACTACTGGAGCTACTGATGACATATCCCAAGCAGGTTGTAGGGAGAGTTCATCTCTTAGAAGCGTTATGGGATGATTACCAATATGTAGGAGAAAATACGCTGAACGTTTATGTTACCCGTGTCCGTAAAAAGCTGAGCGAACTGGGGTTGGAGGATATTATAGAAACGGTTAGAGGAGCTGGATACCGGCTGCACTTGACTGAGGAGGAAGAACAGTGAAGCTGTTTTGGCGTGATCATTTTTCCATGATCATTTTTAATATTATCCAACTTTTTCTTGTGTTGAGTATTTACTGGATGGATGGTTATCGTAACTTGTCGACCGCCTTGTATTCGGTCTTTTTTGGGTTTATCCTTTTGCTGGTCTATTTGCTATTTCGGTACGTCATGTATTCTGGTTTATATCGAATATTATCCACTGCTAACATTAGAGATTTAGATGAGCTTATTCAGATGAAGGTACTTAATCCGTTAGCCTCTTCTTTACAGCATTTGCTTTTGCAGTTCTACCAGTTGTACCAGTCTCGGATTCATCAATTGGAGCATCAGCAGCGTGATCACATCACATTCATTAACCAGTGGGTTCACCAGATGAAAACGCCCCTAGCTGTGATTCATTTAATTCTCAAAGGAAAAATAGATCCCGAGTCGGATCAGATTCACGATGAGATTGATCGAATGGGAAAAGGACTGGACATGATTT
>RCUE01000218.1_pt1 | contig 19482 bp, 20 predicted proteins | sample 2166111 | NCBI WGS metagenome assembly RCUE01 (sample SAMN09930795, study PRJNA488358) | compost metagenome | feature: garden; material: soil; isolation source: compost soil in phenylacetonitrile-enriched culture | place: Germany: Experimental Botanical Garden Goettingen | collected 2016-01-27 | reverse complement strand
ATGTGATTCTCGTAACTTCCATTTTAACATCGTTGTATGAGTTTAAAAAATTTAAGGCGAAACAATATGTGCGTGAAATTGTATTCAGCTCGATATTGTTGATTATAGGCGTTATATTGATTATCCTACGGATCGCCAACATTAAACTGCCGACTCCACTGGCGGGCATCCAAATCCTATTTCAACCGATAAGCCGGTTACTTACTGAAATATTATCTTAAGGAGGCATGGGGATGAATTCCAATTTGACAGTTCGACAAGCTATTTTGTGGTTTGCATTGTATCAAATAGGAAGCGCATATCTGGTGCTCCCAGCGGTAATTACCGCTGTCGCTAAACAAGATGCCTGGCTCTCCATCCCAGTCTCCTTAGGTTTCCATCTGTTATTGATACCTTTATATGCCTCCATCGCTAGGCAAATACAGGGGAAATCTTTTGTAGAGCATCTCCGTTGCCTCTTTGGTCCCTTGGGCGGGACGATCAGCATCGTTTTCATTTGTTTCTTTCCCTTTCTTGTGTTCATTATGACACTTCGAAATCTGGGCGACTTTATCACGACAGCTATTATGCCGGAAACTCCCTCCGACTCGATATATTTCATTATGCTTATAGTCATTTATTTTGCCGTTCGATCTGGCCCTGCTGTAATTGGCCGTTGTGCGGAAATCCTATTTTTTTTCCTTCTGGTTCTGTATCTGTTGGTCAGGATTACCCTTCTTTCTGATACCACCATAGATAATGTGCTCCCTATTTTTGAGTATGGTTTGAACCCTATCGTTCTCGCTTCGTTCAATTTGTTTGCCTTTCCCTACCTTGAGGCAATTCTGTATCTTTTTTTTGCACAGTACATCCCCGATCCAAAAAAGTGGAGAAAGACAGTGATAACTTGTGCTTTGATTAGCGGCGGCATGTATTTTTTCATGGTTTTACAAATAATTGCCGTGATGAGTGAAGGTGTTGTATCTAATTTGACATTTCCTACTTTTTTTATTAACCGAACAATCAGTAACGGAGAGTTTCTTCAACGGTTTGAAATTTTCGTTGCAGTGTTTTGGTTTGTCACCATTTTTTTCCGACTCGCACTGCTTTTATATGTTTCAGCGCAAGGGCTTGCAGATGCTTTTCGTCTTCGAAGCGCTAACTCTCTCTTAGTTCCTCTGATCCTAATCGCATTGGCAATGGTTCATTCTATTTGGCCAAATATGCAATTTTTAATCAAGTTTTTTTCAGTATGGCCTTTTTACGCCATGATTTTCGGTATCGTGTTTCCTATTGTGCTATGGCTGGTGGGTAAGGTAGGCGGCTCGCTAAAATTTCGTAAAAAGTATCACTAAAGTTGCGTTGGCCGTATGAACATACTGTCCTTCAAATAAACTTTTGTTGTACTCATTATTGCAATTTAGCAAGAAGCAACTCCAGTTCCTCCCTCTCAAGATGTCTCCATTGCCCACGTTCCAGATGATCCAAGGTAATATTCATAATTCGAACACGTTCCAACTTGAGCACCCTGTACCCCAAGGCCTTACACATTCTGCGAATTTGCAAGTTCAGACCCTGCGTCAAAATAATGCGGAACTCGTATTCGCTTGTACGATCAACCTTGCACGGTTTGGTAATAACGTTCAATATTTCAACGCCACAAGACATAGCCTGCGTAAACTCGTTTGTAACAGGTTTGTCTACAGTTACTACATATTCCTTCTCATGACCATGCTCGGAACGCATCATTTGATTGACAATGCTTCCATCGTTGGTTAATAGAATGAGTCCCTCTGACGCTTTGTCCAGCCTGCCAATGGCAAAAATCCGCGAAGGGTAGTTAACATAACTAATAATATTACCAGCAACCTGTTCTGCTGCGGTACAAACAATGCCTATAGGCTTATTCAGAGCCAAATATACAGGTTCACTGGAATTATACGGAATAACTTCCCCATCAATCAGCACGATATCCTGTGGCTCTACTTCCGCGCCCGCTTCACAGACAATGCCATTAATCGTAATTCGTCCTGCTGCAATCAGTCTGTTGGTTTCCCGACGTGAACAGAATCCTGTCTCACTGATGTACTTGTTAATTCTCACGATTCACCTGCTTCTGATTATAATATGTGAGTTTAAATAAAATAATTAAAAAAACACCTGATTGTTCTTGCTTAATCAGATGTTCGCCGTTTACGACAACTTATACTTTCCCGGCTTATTTGCTACTGTTGCCGCCGTTTTTATTCCTTGTTGGTTTGGCAGTGCCGCCTTTTGTGCCACCTGCCGCTTTGCTTCCCGGTGCGCTTGTAGAAGCGCTTTTTGTCCTTACTGGCTTCGCAGTTTTGTTCCAGCGTGTCCATCCCTTACTACCTGTGCCTCTGCCGGTCCCGCCGCCCTTGCTTTTTCCACCCATATGATCACTCCATTACTAGTCGTTCAGATTTAACTAAGCTATCATACCATTACTTTGAATATAATGCCCATTTGTTTTAAAAATTGAACATGTTAAGCCGCAAATACTTTCGCAAAACGGATCTTACTGTATTTTTGTTAGTTTGCAGGTTAATAATGAGATAAGGCCATATAGTATGGAAAAATAATGATTCTTAAAGGAGTGAAACACATGTCTGTTGATGTTTATCTTAACTTTAATGGAAACTGTCGTGAAGCAGCGGAGTTTTACGCAGAGGCATTTGGGACTGAGAAACCACAAATTATGACGTTCGGTGAAGCACCGCCCAATCCTGATTATCCTCTACAAGAAGAAGCCAAAAATCTGGTCATGCACACGCGGCTTCAAATTGATGGTAGTAATGTCATGTTTTCAGACGTTTTTCCTGGTATGCCATTCGTAGCCGGAAACAACATCAGCCTCGCCATCGTCAATAAGGACGAAGAGAAAATTCGATCGTACTTTCATAAATTAAAAGAAGGAGGAACCGTAAACATGGAACTTCAAGAAACATTCTGGAGCAAATGTTACGGTAGCCTTAAAGATAAGTTCGGAATTGAATGGCAATTAAGTTATGATAACGGAATGACCGACAGTTAGTCTGTTATATTACCCTGCGATAGTTAAGCCCTCGCAAGCTATTCTAATTGAATACTTTGTGAGGGCTTAATATCAGCTTAAAGTTACTCTATACAGCAGCCTTAGAATTCTTCCAAAACCTTGAATTTGTCTCCATGAATCTTATCCAGGTGATCCTCTCCCCAGTAGCATAAATGGTCTAGCGCGGGTTTTAATCCCCAGCCGTAGTCCGTTAACTCATACTCTACTTTAGGAGGGATTTCATTATAAACCTTTCGTGTAACGATCTCATCCTTTTCTAGGCCTCTGAGCTGAGTGGTCAGCATTTTTTGTGTAATGCCGGGTATTAACCGACGAAACTCAGACGTTCGTTTCCGTCCTGTCATCAGATGGTAGATAATTAAAGGCTTCCATTTCCCTCCCATCACCTCTAAAGCCGCTTCCACTCCAACTTGATACTTCTTTTGAACCCTATTTTTTGTCTGTTCAGTCATTTCTTAATCCTCCTTTAGAAGGCTTCGTTTGCTCAGAACAACCCATCACTTCAATTCATTACTCAGATCAGTTTCTAGGGAATCTACCTAGGGCACTTCCATGTTCCTATGGCACCTGTATCATCCTATAGAACTTAGAAGTGCGTACTTCCAGATTATTTTCCTACTGTATATAATAGCATCAAGCATTGAGCATTCCTAGAAGTAAGCTATTGAGAAAGGTAGTGAAGAAGCATGAAAGTATTAACCGTTGTTTCACACCCGAGAAAAGATTCCTTGACCTTTAAGGTTGCTGATCGTTTCGTACAGGGTCTTGCCGATGCAGGCCACGATTATGAGATATTAGATTTGCATGGGATTGGTTTTGATCCTATTTTAAAAGGAGTAGATGAACCGGATTTGACAGTTGCGGAACAGTCCTTTTCCCCTGAAGTAGAAATGGAAATAAGGCGGATGAAGGAGCATGATGCATTGGCATTTATTTTTCCACTTTGGTGGTGGAATTTGCCAGCTATGCTGAAGGGTTATATTGACCGTGTATGGAACAATGGGTTTGCGTACGGTTCGAATCACCTGCATCATCAGCATATCTTGTGGCTTGGCTTGGCCGGCGTTTCGAAAGAACAGTTGAAAAAGCGTAACTATGATGAAATGATTACTCATTTGCTGAATGTGGGAATTGCAGATTATTGCGGAGTTTCCAATTCCAAGGTTGAATTCTTAGATGAGACCCTGAGTTCAAATTCCGGTCATTTTGTAATGCTGCTGGATCAAGCTTATCACTTTGGTTTGAATTATGGCAAGGATTAGGCTTTATTTACAATCCCCTCCGACACGAAGGCCGGAAATCCTAACAGAATGCGAGAAAGAATTATCTTTCCGCAAGGAGACCTAAGTAGTAACGCGAAAAAAGACGTTAACCCAGCCATATTTTGCATGGACAGGGGTTAGCGTCTTTTCATTATTCTGCATTTAACTAGCTTTCGACAGCAAGTAAAGGAAATAAGGGGTAACCAGTATGGTGATAATAATTCCGGTTGGAATATCTGCACCAAAGCTGATCGTCCGAGTAAGTGTGTCAGCAATCAAAATGACGAGTGCACCAACTAATGCTGTCGTAGGTAGCAATAGCTTATGATTGGGCCCTACTAGCTTGCGCGCTAGATGGGGACTGACCATGCCTACAAAAAAGAAATTCCCTCCAAGTGCCACGCTACCAGAAGCGAGCGCAACGGCAGCAATCGTCAAGCCGATAAACTCCCTTTTAATTGCTACACCGAGGCCCGATGCTGTCTGATTCCCCAAATTCAACGTATTGAGTGTGTTAGACCTGTAAAAAACGTAAAAACAGATGATAAACACCCACGGGAGCAGCACCATAATATAGCTCCAGTCGTCCCCCCACAGGTCTCCAGCCTGCCATCTCAGAGCAAAGTCATACTGTTGCTTGTCTAGCCGGAGTGTCAACATCAGAGATAATGCGCTGTAGCCACTCCCCATAGCGACACCGGTTAAAATTAGGCCTGTAGGCGAGATGTCTCTTCCCCGCCTGAAAGCAAACATAAAAATCAAGAAAGCTGCCGTGAGGCCGCCTGCAAAAGCTAACCCTGGAAGAAGAATCGGCGATAGCAATCCTTCACTAGCGAACAACGTAATATACATAAGTACAAATAGCCCCGAGCCTGAGCTGATGCCGAGTGTCCCGGGACTGGCCATGTCGTTTTTGAGCAAGCTTTGCATGATACAGCCTGATATCCCCATGCCAATACCTACCAATATAGAAAGCACAATACGTGGCAGTCGAAAGTCAAACACGATCAGGTTCTGTTTGCTCGTTCCTTCGCCCATGATGACCTTGAAAACTTCGAGTGGAGAAAGGTTCATTTTCCCAACATTCATACTGAGTATAGCCACTAACAGCGTCAGCACTACTAACAGTAAAATAATGCTAATACCCCTGCTATTGCGGGACAGCTTCAACTAAACTCCCTCCTTTGCTTGCGCACAAGGTAGAGAAAATAGGGTACGCCCACCAAGGCAAAAATAATGCCAAGGGGTGTTTCGTGAGGGCGATTGATCAGTCGTCCAAGTAAATCCGCTGCCAACAGAAAGACTGCTCCATACAAAGCTGAGGCCGGGATAATATACCGATAATCCGTTCCGACCAGATGGCGCATAATGTGTGGCACGATCAAACCCACGAAGCCAACAGGACCGACCACAATTACCGATAATCCTGTTAGAATTAATACAATTAGGGTTGAAAACAACTTAATCCTATTGGCACGAATACCCAAGCCTGATGCTACATCCTCCCCGAAGCTCAAAATCGTAATTGAGGGAGAAAGCGCGATGGCACAGACCAAACCCACTACAAACAGTGGAGCAATGAAAGCTAGTTCACCCCACTTGGCACTGGCTGTACCACCAGCAGACCAGTAATCAAGGGCTTGGCCAATCTCATACTTAATAGCGATAAACGTACTAAATGCACCAAAAAGCATGGAGATGGACATTCCTGCCAGTACCAGTCGCTGAGGCGTCATGCCTCGCTTGCCTATAGATGCGATGTAATACGTAATGCCCGTAGTGATTGCTGCACCTAGGCAAGAATACAGCATGGTTTCTCCGTAGGTGCGACCAGGCAAAAAGGCCATACATAACGCAATAGCAAATGTCGAGCCTGAGCTTATGCCAATGAGTCCCGAATCCGCTAGTGGATTACGAGTGGTTCCCTGCATAATCGCCCCACACACAGCCAAGCTACACCCTACCATGATATCTGCCACGGTGCGTGGAAACCGCAAGGTGTGAATAATCTGATGTTCCGTAATGTAGGGATCAAACTGAAATATAGCCCCCCACGCCAGCTTCAAGCTCATTTCAGCAGCACCAAAGGTAATGGATGCTGCGGTAACCACCAGAAGCAGGAACACGCCCACGATCATGCAGCCTATAAAATGAAATATTCCTTTTTTATTTGGTTCTTTGTGAGTAGACATCGATTACACCCTTAGTTGGTCAATTATGCATCATTACTTCGTCTGTTCCAGCAATTTGCTAATCATATAATCTAGCTGTCCCGTCATACTAGCAACGTCCGAATAATAGAACAGTCCTGCATATTTCGCTGGAATTTCGATGATATGTCCGTTTTTAACGGCTGGAATGCTGCTCCAGATTTTTGTCTTCGCATATTCGGATTCCTTGCCTTCCTGCTTAAACCAAAGGACATAATCTCCAAAGTATTCAGCAGCTACCTCGTAGGATAAAGAACCACGATTCTCTCCGGAGTTTTTAACCAATGTGTTGAGCTTTTCCGGTTTGTGAAGTCCAAGATAATTGTAAAGCAACGTTCCTCCGCGTGAGCCTGTTTCATAATAAATTCCGTAGGAGCCACTGCCCCAGTCCTCGAAAATGCTAAACGTTTTGTCCTTGAATATGTCGGAATTTAGTTTTTCTTTGGCCTGACTCAGCTTGCTTTCAAACAGTGAAATCACTTTGTCCGCTTCTGCTTCATGTCCTGTGGCCTGACCAAGAAATTTCAAACGTTCTAGGGAGGTCATTTTATCCTCAGGTATCACAAGAACAGGCGCAATTTTAGACAGCTTATCATAATCCTTTGTATCATATGTAATGATAAGATCAGGATCATACTTCATAATTTCCTCAGTTTCCCACTTTTCAATATTGGGGACGTCGCTAAACTTATCGTAAAAAGGCATCGTTTCTTGTTTCCACCCCATGACTGCGGCCGGCTTAATCCCTAGTGTAAATACATCGCCAACATACCAGTTCACGACTACCCGTTGAGGATTAGCGGGCACCTTCACATCTCCTTTTACCGTAGAGACTGTACGTGTATCAGAATCACTGCTTACCTCTTCCTTCGTGGACGACGCGGATTTAGCAGATGAATCAGAGGAGCTGCCAGCATTCCCACAACCTGAAATAACGAAAATCACTACGAATAGTGCACATAAAATCATGTGAAACTTCTTGTTCATCATACGATGCATGTTGCAAATCTCCTTTGAAATATAGTAAGTGCAAAGCATACTTAAAATTAATGATATTGATAATCATTATCACTAATATAAAATTGTAAATTTTACCTCACTGATTGTCAACTGTTTCTTGTTTTGTTTTACTTTAATGGGTTCTCCAGTGTTGCTCTTCTATTCGCTTCATGCCATTCCTGATAGATTCCTCCAATTTCATAAAATGCTTTGTTCATTGAAGTTGTCAGCTCCTTCATGATCTCCTTTGTATATTTTAAATGAGTATTTATGTTATCCACTTTATATTTGCGAAGCAGATTCAGATGGGCAATGATGTGAATTGTATCTTCGATGATCCAATAAATCACATCCTCTTCCTCTTTCGTAAGCTTGTTCAGCATCTGTATGCCTCTTTCATACATTTGGAGCGTATAACCCCGCTTGCTCACTTGCACATACGGACTCAGATCATCATAAAAATCCGTACAGAAAGGTCGTCTTACATATTGCTCATACTGCTCTTCATATATTGAAGTTTGTTCAAGCAGTTTAATCGTCATATCTATGAGTTCTTGTTCGCTATATATTTTTTTCATCAGATTTTCCCTTCCCTCTCTCTACTAAATAGATTCAAGTCATATGGACGAAAGCATCGGCTATTCTATGGGTAGTGGTATCCCTGATGTTCAATGGAACGTACGCGCTCGCAGCTTCAGCAACATCAACGTTTATCGTTACGTTTCAACAAGCAACCTTGGTATACAACGATCACGTAGGCACGATTAGGCCATTGCTGTCCAGGTGGCAGGTCAATCCATTAGTGAAGGTAACAGCGTAAAGGCCTCCTCCGTTTCTGCCAAAGGTTCTACCGTTAAGCTAAAAGTGACGATAATAGAATGCTAAAAATAGACCGTCACTCCCAGGAGCAGCGGTCTTCATATTTACAAGTCGCGGTAACTGGGCAGGTACCATTTCGGTATATAGGATTGAAAGTCATCATATGCCTCCAATACCTCTTCAGCTCGTTGCACCATATCGTCTACCTCTTCTTTGCCAAATGGAATGGCCCAGTGGATCGATGAAAGCTGATTGCTTGCAATATACAGAGCCATTAATCTAAAAAATAAATCAGGTACATTGTTATTAAAATAACCGTGGATTCGGCCCGAAGCGAATAAAGGACTTAATGCTGCACACCAGGTAATTCTATTGAATTCTTCCCAAGGATCACCATAGTCCATTCTATTAAAATCGATGATACCCAGTTCACCAGATGGGGTAACCACCATATTGCCCACATGATAATCCCCATGCTGAAATGTTTGAGGACGATTTTCTAATAGATGACGGTTTTGCTCAATAAAGCTTATGGCTTGATCTGCTCCCTTTAAGAAAATACCGCATGACTTATAGTTTGTAATATACCTGTTGATTTTGCCATTATAATGCTCAGCCCATGGGGCTCGATCTGGCTCTGCATGAATCTCATGCATTTTTTTCAATGCATCTCCCGCTTGAACTCCAAGTTGATACTGTTGTGCTGCAGCTAACGTGGGGATCATCTCTTCAGCATCTTTCCCTTCGATCCAGGTGAACAAGGAATATACAGATTGACCCTCATTACAAAACCCAAATTCAAGCGGCCGGGACATGAACAGATTCTCCACGTGATTCAGCTTTTTTACAGCTTCAAACTCGCGTTTCTTTTTATCATAATGAACCATATCCGCCATTCTTAGCAGCAAGTCTCTACCATCAGTGGTTCGAATATAATATTTTTTGTCACTGGACCAGCCTCTATGAATCTCTTCCACGTTGCTCCACTTGCTGGCACCCGGTATTTCACTAAAGAGTTGATTCACGCTCATCCCCCCACGTTAAAATAGCCTTACTTACTAACTTAATATATGCTTTCCATAGTTTACCTTTGAAATGACAGAGGAATCAATCTTCTTCCAGAAAAAACTCAAATAAAAAAGGCTGAAAAGACAAGCTGTCTCTTCAACCTCAATATTCGCTGAGTTGCCATCGTGAACACCCATCACTTATATTATAAAATCAGTAAGAATACGAAAACTCATGTTTAAATTCGTCTACCCGTTGAATGGTTTTGAGAATATTGCGACCTTCACGTGTACCATCAATAATACGACGAGCTTGTTTACTATCCCCAATATTAATAACTTCTACTTGATGTTTTTTTCCATATTCGAGCAAGCTGTCCATCAGCGGACTGTATGAACGCATACCCAAGCATACGAATCCAAGATCAAAAGGAATCTCAAACTCCTGTTCTCCATGCTTTACTTTGAAGCGGTCGCTGCACACTTCTGTCAAAGCTGTTTCCGTATGGACGTTCACTTCCCGCTCCTCTACCATTTTCATCATGGAGATTCGGGTAATCATATCCAGATCTTTACCGAGTAGCGGCATCATCTCAATAATGGAAACCTCTTGTGCTCCACGCTCTGCGTAATATTCGACGACATCCAGTCCCACAGCCCCGCCACCAACTACAGCAATGCGTTTACCTTCAAACTCCTGGAATTTCTCCATGTTGTGCAAAAGATCAAAGATGGAGAACACTTTTGTCCCCGGTTTGCCCAGTTGCTCATGCAAACCTGCAATGGGCGGAAGAAGGGGTATAGCCCCCGTCGCATTGACAATAATATCAGGATTCAGGGCACTTATCATCGCCAAATCGGCTCGGGTCCCTGTTACAATGTTCAGATTGGTTAACTGTTTGGTGCGTTGAATCAGATAATCAGGGAAATCATTGATGCGTGTTTTGTCTGGCAAGCGGGCAATATCACGGGCCAAACCGCCCAACTCTGGTTTCTCCTCAAAGAGGGTTACTTTGCAGCCTACTTCGGCTGCCGTACATGCTGCTTCCATCCCAGCAGTACCCCCACCGATCACAACAACCTGAACATTGTTTTTAACACGTTGTTTCCGGTATTCAGCTTCCTTGAACAGATCCGGATTTACCGTACAGCAAATCGGTTTACTTTTGGAGATACGATGATCGGCACAACCAATGTTGCAAGAGATACATTTTCTAAGCAAATGTTCGTAGCCGTTTTGCACTTTAAGCACCCAGTTCGGTTCTGCAATCAAGCCTCTACCCATTGCCAGAAGATCCGCGTCACCTCTCACCAAAATATCCTGCGCAGCCTGTGGGCTCCGAATATTACCTGAGGTCATCGTTACCTTCCCAAATTTTTCTTTTACCGCTTTGGCCATATATGAGCGCCAACCATCTGGTAGGTTCATCCCGTCAATCTGGAACTGGATGGAATCATTCAGAGCAGCAGAAACATTCAAAATATCTACCTCATCATTAAGATACTCCAATAACTCGAGTGTATCTTCCAGTGTGTTCCCACCTTCTGTGAACTCTTCCGCGCTAAAACGTAAGCAAATAGGGAAGAATGGGCCTACCACTGAACGAATTTCATCAATGACTAATCTGGCAAAACGGGTACGGTTTTCTGCACTGCCGCCAAATTCATCCGTGCGTTTATTATACATCGGCGAAAGAAACTGACTCAGCAAGTAGGAGTGTCCCGCATGAATTTCAACACAGTCAAATCCTGCTCGTTGCGCTCTTCCCGCTGCTTCTCCGTATTTGCGCACAATGGCGTAAATTTCTTCTTTTTGCAAAGGTCTTGGAATCGCTCCGCCCTTTTTAGAAGGAATATTGGAAGAAGATACAGGCTGAATTCCGTTCAGTCGTCCCGCATAAGCTGAAGCACCCGCATGGTTAATTTGTACAGAAACACAAGCTCCATAAGAGTGTAGGGCTTCTGTTAATCTAAACAGTCCGGGAATAAACTGATCGTTATCCATACGCAGCTGGGTTGTTCCGTTTGTACCCATTGGGAAATCCAGACAAACATTTTCTACTGTTATCAAGCCGGTACCACCTTTGGCCCGTTGCACGTAATAGTCAATATGATCCTGAACAAAGCTTCCGTCCATGGCAGCAAAGTTAGTTCCCATTGGGGGCATAACAATCCGATTTTTCAAGGTCATGCGTCGTATGGTTAGAGGTTCAAAGATAGCAGGATAGTGGTTCATTGTTCTTCCTCCTTGCGAGTGTACAAATTTCATGTTCAAGCTTCCATTAAAGCATTCTCATATGTGATTTATTTCACTTTTGGGAATATCGAGATGTTATTGAGTACGATCATTCCTTATGACTTGATTTTATATCATCTAATCCATAAATTCTAATGCTATTTTATGTACTAAATCATAGTTTCAATCTATAGATTAACTGGAGTTATAAATAAAATAAAAAAGGAACAATCCTGTGAGGAATGTCCCTTTGGTGTGGAAAAATCATGCTTATATTCTGGTATCCATCTACCGAGCTGTTCTTTTAAAACCGTTGGGTACACGTACCAAAATCCCTTCCCTAACGTATCTGTCCAGCAGTCCACACATTGTGGTATATCCATTTACTTCGAATAAAGGTGCGTAGGCTGAGGCTTTAGGAGAGGTATTCAGATATTTAAGGAAAAATCCTTCGTCGATGACCTGGGTATCGTAAATATAAGCCTCAATAGATGTATGCCGTTCTGGGTGATGCTCCCCAATATTCATAAACAGACAATGATCACCATGCAAATCAGCTGACCATATTCCATCAATAATCAAGTCTGTTTCTTTCTGTTCCAGCCATTCAAACTGAGTTGGGAACGGGTCGAACTCAGAAGGTCTGAATTGGTGGGTTTCGGTAGCCATTCGTTCACATAAACGCTGAGCAGATAGTGTGTATTCGTCCCACAAGCCCAGAATAGCCATATCTCTTTCATTCGAGTATTCCCACTCTTGATCCTCTTCTGTCGAAGTTGAGAACTGTGCGAGTGATTGGTCTATCCCCTTATGTCTCATTGCTGTTTTCTTTCCTCCTATCCATCACTAGAAGTGCTCCATTCAGAAACCAAAAATCCCCTGCCCGAAAAGCCGGGTGAGTCCAATGAAAGGAAACACCCCGGCTTGACGTCAAGGGAGACTTGTCTATCCGTATCAAGATTATACTTTTAAATCACCATCATAGGTGGCAATCATATTGTACAGTTCAGGACGACGGTCACGGAAAATGCCCCATTCAATCCGTCCTACTTCCAGCTCATCCAGGTCAAATTCAGCAGTAAGCACTTCTTCATCGGTACGACCCGCTTCTGCGATCTTGTTACCTTGATGTCCGGCAATAAAGGATGAACCGTAGAATGTAATACTGGAGTCTTCGTCCGTTTCAGTTCCGATCCGATTGGAAGCTATGACTGGAATCAGGTTGGAAGCCGCATGACCCAGCATGCAAGTCTGCCAGTGATCCTTGGAATCGATGGCAGAATCCTGCGGTTCTGAGCCAATAGCTGTCGGATAGAACAAAAGTTCTGCGCCCATGAGCGCCATACAGCGGGCCGCCTCAGGATACCATTGATCCCAGCACACGCCTACCCCAATTTTGGCATAACGTGTATTCCATACTTTAAAACCAGTATCGCCCGGATTAAAATAAAATTTTTCCTCATACCCAGGACCGTCCGGGATGTGGCTTTTGCGGTATTTACCTAACACTTCACCGTCTGCGTCAATGACAGCAAGACTGTTGTAGCGCGCGTAGTTTTTCTTTTCATAGAAGCTGATTGGCAGCACAACCTGTAATTCTTTGGCGATTTTCCTAAAATGGTTAACCGCTTTGTTGTGCTCCAGCTCAGTGGCATATGAATAATAATCAGACTTTTCCTTCTGGCAGAAATATGGAGTCTCGAACAACTCCTGTAGCAAAATAATTTGTGCGCCCTGCGCAGCCGCTTCACGTACTAACTTCTCTGCTTTACTAATATTTTCTTCGATATTGGTAGAACAGCTCATTTGAGTTGCTGCAACTTTTACTTTTCTCACTTTAGTCCTCCTTTTAGATGTTGTATCGTTCAACGCTTTACAGCAGGCATCTGCTGGGTCGTACAGTGCACGTTACCGCCTTCACGGATGACCGCCATACCGTCTACAGTACGAATGGTGCGATCTGGAAATACATTTGCCAGCACTTGCTCAGCTGCAAGATCACTCTCAGCGGCAGTGCCGCCGAACACTGGCAAAATAATACCGCCATTCACAAAATAGAAGTTAATATAACTCAGTGTCAATCGGCTGTCTTCATAATCCACACGCGGCGGCTGACCGATTCGAATCACTTCCAGCTTACGGCCTTTGGCATCCGTTGCTTGCTCCAGAATGCGCAGGTTTTCCTGCGTGATTTCGTAATTTTCATCCTCAGGATCATCACACACTTGCATAATGACCTTGCCAGGAGCTGCAAAACAAGCAATATTGTCCACATGACCGTCTGTTTCGTCGCCACTAAGACCACGTTTTAGCCATATTATCTTCTCGGCACCTGTATACTCACATACATGCCGTTCAATTTCTTCTCTGCTTAATTCCGGATTTCGGTTGGAATTGAGCAAACACTCTTCGGTTGTAATCAGTGTGCCTTCGCCATCTACGTGCAGTGAGCCGCCTTCCATCACAACCGGTGCATCAAACCGTGGAACTCCAAGTTTGTCCAAAATTTGCGGTGCAACCTGGTCATCCAGGTCCCATGGGGCGTATTTGCCACCCCAGGCGTTAAACTTCCAGTTAACACCTGCCAACTGACCATGCTCGTCTGTGAGAAAAGTAGGGCCGTTATCACGCAGCCACGCATCGCTGTGCTCAATCGACAGCAGTTCTACCCGTTCCCCAAGTTCAAGCGCCTTAACGCTCTCCAGATCTTCCGGATTTACGACCACAGTAACTGGTTCAAATTCCGCCATGGCGCGTACAATTCCGGCATAGCCCTTGCATACATCAGCATGCATATCCGGGTAAACCATTGAAGATTTTACAGGCCAAGAAATATACGTGCGTTCATGTGGCGCCCATTCAGGCGGCATCTTATAATGTGAATCCTTAATTTGCATGTATTGAAGCTCTCTTTCTTTTTCATAATGTAGACTCCGCTCCTATCATACAATAATATGATCTTTGTCTCAATCGAAGCGGAAAAGTTTTAATAATTTACATTCACATTGGAATAAATTACTTTGAAAACGTGATTGCTTTCACCGTATTCCCATCAAAATCCTTCACAGTGAATTGTGCTCCCTCCAACACACCGTAAGAGGATGGATAGTTTTCTTTTGGCAGCGAGATCGAACCGGGGTTCAGTATAAAGATCCCATTTTCCACATCCGCTACCGGAATATGAGTATGTCCCTGGATAAACACATCTCCCGCTTCTAGTGGTGGTAAATTTCCGATACTAAAGCCATGTCCGTGCGTGACATAGATTCTCCGTCCTTCATGGTATAGCAAAGCATAATCACCCATCATAGGAAACTCCAGCAGCATCTGATCCACCTCTGCATCGCAATTTCCGCGCACAGAAACCGCAATATGGGACTTGTGCTTATTTAACAGTGCGGCCACTTCTGCGGGATTATACCTTTCTGGTAACGGATTACGTGGTCCGTGGTACATATAATCTCCGAGCAGGACAAGACGATCGGCTTTCTCCTCCCTGAACTTTTCCAGTGCCAATTGCAACCAGTGCAGTGAGCCGTGAATATCTGATATAAACATCAATTTCATAATTATTCTTTCCTTTCTGAATAGGCTGAAAATATTCCACTTAAGCACATTATTGCATTATTCCCTAAACAAATCTGTGCAAAAATGTTCTTTCGTTTGGTCATACTCTTTTTAAGACAATAAACTACAGCTCCGAGTGAGCTGTAGTTTATTGTTATTCCTTTTATATTTGTACTTATCATCTTCGGTGATTTTACGGGTGACCTTGCAAGGGTTTTCAACCGCAATCACACCAGAAGGCACATTACCACCGGTCCATCCTCGCTTCGCTTATTTAGATACAGAAGTCAGATTTCTTTTAAAGCTTCATTGTAGGATTCCACATGCTCACTCTTCAGAACTGAAAAGCTACTCACATTGAAATTTCCACCAAATTACCTTCTGGATCTTTAATTACGCTTTCATAATAGCCGTCACCTGTCAATCTTGGCTGACCCACTACTTCATATCCTGCATGCATGAGCTGCTCTGTCTTTTCATTCACCAGTGCTTTACTTCCAACGGAAAATGCCACATGAGCCCAGCCCGTAATATTGATCTGTGGAGAATGATCTACTCCCGTTTTACGCATAACCTCTAACCTTGCTCCATCCTCAAAGGTGATAAAATAGGACTCAAATCCTTTTGTAGCGTTATAATATTTATCGTTAGATTTTCCATCAAAATATTGCTCGTAAAAGCTCTTCATCTTTTCTAAGTCTCTCACCCAGATCGCTACATGCTCAATCTTCATTATTTTCCTCCTTCTGCAGCCCTCATAATGAAAAAATCATTAATTTATACTGGACTCAGTTTTCTGTATAGTTATTATTAGTGTTTTAATAAGTCTTAATATATATTAGTAATTAATTTTTGTCCAATTCTAACACCCCTAAAAAATTAGCGACCGCTTCGTAAAAGAAAAAAAGCGGTCGCTATCTATAAGCCTTCATTTATATATTGTACTTAATCACTTGTTTTTATAAATTAACGTTTCAAGCTTTCACCATTCGTAGCAATAACTTCTTTATACCAATGGAACGATTTCTTCGGATATCTTTCAAGTGTACCGCTGCCATCATCATGACGATCTACGTAAATGTAGCCATAACGTTTCTTAAGCTGAGCGGTCGATGCGCTAACAAGGTCAATACATCCCCAAGACGTATAGCCCAAAACCTCTACTCCGTCCTCAATAGCTTCTCCAACTTGAACCAAATGATCATTCAGGTAGTTGATCCGGTAGTCATCTTCAACCGTTTTTTCGCCTTTTTCATTTGTAATCAGTTCATCAACGGCGCCCAGACCATTTTCAACGATGAATAGTGGTTTTTGGAAGCGATCATAGAACGTATTCAGGACATAACGTAAACCTTGCGGATCAATTTGCCAGCCCCACTCACTTGCCTCAAGATGCGGATTGATGACACCACCAAGGATATTACCTTCACCTTTGACTTTTTTAGCTTCGTCAGCTGTCTCACAAGTACTCATATAATAGCTGAACGAGATAAAATCAACGGTATGCTTCAAATCTGCGGCATCACTTGGTTCAAAGTGAATAGTGATTCCGTTTTCTTTAAAGAAACGTTTCATGTAACCTGGGTATTGACCTCTTGCGTGAATATCGGCAAATGCCATGTTTCTGTGATCAAATTCCATTGCAGCAATGACATCGTCTGGGTTTGGTGTCAGCGGATAAGTAGGCATACTCAGCACCATACAGCCAATTTTGAAATCAGGGTTGATCTGATGACCGATTTTTACCGCTCTTGCACTCGCTACAAGCTCATGGTGAATAGCCTGATAAAGATCTTGCTCACTAAGTTGATCTTTTGGTGTGCTAATTCCTCCACTCATGAATGGTGCTTCAAGAATGGAGTTGATTTCATTGAAAGTCAACCAGTATTTAACTTTATCTTTGTAGCGATTAAATACAGTTGTAGCATAGCGCTCATAAAAATCAACAAGCTTACGGTTTACCCAACCATCGTATTCTCTGGACAAATGTAAAGGTGTTTCATAGTGAGATAATGTAACGAGTGGCTCAATTCCATATTTGTGAAGTTCATCAAACAAATCATCATAAAATTGCAAGCCTTTTTCGTTAGGCTCCAGTTCGTCACCTTTAGGGAAAATACGTGACCATGCGATAGAAGTACGGAATACTTTGAAGCCCATTTCCGCGAAAAGTTTGATATCTTCTTTATAATGATGATAAAAATCAATACCGATCAATTTCATGTTATCTTCTGTGGGTACATCCGTAACGGGCCCCCAACCACCACGAGGAGTTACATCCTGAATGGACCAGCCTTTTCCATCTTCTTGATAAGCGCCTTCGAGCTGATTAGCAGCAACTGCTCCGCCCCACAGGAAATCTTTTGGAAACTGTGTACTCATATTTTCTCCGCCTTTGCTGATGTTTTTTATTAACTAGGATAGAAACACGTTACCTCTATACAAATGTGTTATAAAGTACTTCTAATTGAATCTTAAGGTTTGTAACGCGTTTCATGTCAAGTATTATTTTAAAAACTTCCAGAGCTTATAATTGTATTATCTCCAATAATTACTCCCCTATTTATAACTCTTCTTTTATTGAGCTCAGTGGCTATTCTGCAATTGGCGGATCTACATGAATATCTCTATCTGGTTCAGTACTTACCCAGCGTGTAAAGATAACCTGAAAGCCGGCTCGAGTCGGCGCGCAGGCAAAAGGACCTGCCTGTTGTCCCGTTTCATAAGGAAAACGTGCTACACGTACAGTGCGCCAGCTTTGATTTTCGGTTCTGGCTCTAATGATAACCGCATCCTGTAGTTGTGAAGCACGGATCGTGACATTTTTCCCTACCCAATCGGGTACAGGAGCTAATGACCAATCGGAATAGCCATCTGTGACTACGACTGCCAGCTGAGGAATTCCGTCATTTAATTCGATTCCGGCTTTAATCCACTTTTGTTGTCCTTGATACAGCATTATACCGGCCTGATCGTAAAGCTCCGTAAATGAGCCTAATTGAAACGTGACTTCGATGGCAGAGCCTTCTTCCCAGTCTGTAAGCAGGGAATGTCCGCTACTGCGTTCAAACCCATACAAAGTTTTTTCCCAGTAGTCGCTTCCTTCTCTGGTTTCAACTTTAAGAAACTGGTCTTCTTCTATGGATGATACAGGGTGATTAGTCCATGTCCCTGTAGTCCATGCAATCGATTTTTGATTCATTAATCTCATCCTCTCATGCTTTATTGAACGATGTCTTATTTCCTTTTCTCCACCAATTGCAAATTGTACGTCAGACTTTCAAGGGTCACCGAAATCAAGCCATACATGTATTCATCATGCGTATCGTTTTTCACAAAAATCTCGGGCATATGTTCTTTGGGTATATCTTTTAGACAGCCGCTATAAATATCGTCCAACAGATTCGGCTTGGATAACTCTCCAGTCAAAGCGATAGATACAGGGTTTATAATCGCAATAATGGAAGTTATCGTTTGGATCGCCAGAGGAACAAAGCCCTCTATGCTATTTAACTGTTTAAGCTGTTCCTCTCTTGTTAAATCAAAAGGTAGGAAGGAAACTTCCCCCGCAAATTTGGTATTTCCTTTTAACAAATGTCCATCGACAATAAAACCCGCTCCGGGGAAATTGTCTTTTGGAAACGTAACAATAGCAAAGGTTTTATCCTCATCATAATTCTGCATGTTATAAAATCCGTAGACTGTTAAATGCATATCATTTTCAATGGTAACTTCTAATCCGTATTTATCTTGAAGCTGTGGACCTACAGCGACTCCTATGAGCAGGTCGAGATCACAAACATCGATAATTCCTTGATGAACGACCCCGGGGATGCCAATTCCAATGGCTTTGACGTTTCCATAGTTATTAATCAGCTCTCCAATTTGGGTTTCTATGACCTCATAATCAATATGAGGCACAATGGAAGTATTCTCGATGATGGTATCACCAAGCAAATTAGCAACAGCATAAGTAAGAGAATGTATACCGCCTTCCGTTTTCACATTTAAACAGATAATATAAGAATAATCAGCGTTATATTTGTACCGTCTAGCCGGACGTCCGCCGTTCGACTCTTCCAATTCCGTCTCTAATACTTCCCCGGTTTGAAGAAGCTCATTCAGAATATTTCCGCAGGTTGCCACACTAAGACCTGTGATACTGGCTATGGATGACTTGGTTGCATATTCCTTGGATTTCAGTGTGTTTTTAACTAACTCTACATTAATTTGTTTAACCCGAATGGTGTTATTGGAGACTGGTTGTATTTGAATACACTCCTTTTCCAGTATTTATTAAAAGGTTTATAATAAGTTGTAATATAAC
>RCUE01000217.1_pt1 | contig 19524 bp, 19 predicted proteins | sample 2166111 | NCBI WGS metagenome assembly RCUE01 (sample SAMN09930795, study PRJNA488358) | compost metagenome | feature: garden; material: soil; isolation source: compost soil in phenylacetonitrile-enriched culture | place: Germany: Experimental Botanical Garden Goettingen | collected 2016-01-27 | reverse complement strand
CCGGGGCGGGACTTGAACCCGCACAGCCATAAGCCGAGGGATTTTAAATTCATCTTGTTGTTTATATTTAACAATAAGTTAAGCGCTTTAATCCTAACATTCTGAAAATTAACCATCCCGTATTTAGTGGCCTCTAAAATCTATTTTAGGAACAGATAAACAAATAGTTATGCATCTATCAACCAAAATTCGAAGTAAATTCTCAACACTTATCTGTCCTATACTTAGCTGATTATCTCTAAGTCTGGGGCTTATGTATGTGTGGCAGATTTGCGCAAGTTCAAACACGCTCTGACTATCTCGACGTGCTCGCTTCTGACCTCGAATTCGCCGGTGCGTTAGACAATGTTCCGATCGGTCGCTATAACGTAGCGCCAGGTACCCGCGTGCTGATCCTTAATCAACGCGAAGACAAGATACATCTCGATCCTATTGAGTGGGGTTACGGCCCGGATTGGTGGCGTGAAATGAAACGCCAGCCGGTTATCAATGCCCGCGTTGAAACGGCAGCCACCAGCAGAATGTTTAAGCCATTATGGGATCACGGCCGTGCACTGGTAATGGCTGATGGCTGGTATGAGTGGAAGAAAGATAAACACGACGCCAAAGTAAAGCAGCCTTACTTCATCTATCATGAATCGAAATCGCCGATATTTTTCGCTGCAATAAGCCGCCATCACCCCGATGAAAAAGATCCTCCTGATGATGACGGTTTTGTCATTGTGACCAGCTCCAGTGAATCTGGCCTACTCGATATTCATGATCGGCGTCCCGTCGTTTTACCGCCGGCGGCAGCACGCGAATGGATGGACCCGAGCACGAGCTCAGAGCGCGCTGAAGAACTGGCAAAGGAAGCGGCCACGCCTCCCGATGATTTTTCATGGTACCCAGTAGGTAAATCAGTCGGCAACATCCGTAACGATAATGCCGAACTCATAAAACCAATCTCAAGCCCGTTGGTTTAATATACTCGCGCACGGGGAAGATCACTGAGCCGAGTGGTATATGCCGGTGAAAGCAGCTCACGCTTCATTGACCACGCCTGGTCTGCTCCTTGTCCTGCGAACCATAGCTTTGCCCTACCCGAGTTATTGATGCGGTCAAGTACACCCATCAACTGCTCACTATTATGCCGCGGCTGATATTCATCGAACAGCCCAAGCTGGGCAACGCCCTGGCTGAAGAAGTCTTGCAGCATTACCCCGCCTTTCTGATACCGATGACCGGGTTGCCAAATCGCATCAAGGCAGCGCATAGCCGCGGCAATTATGTCCCGGGTATCCTGCGTCGGCGTACTCAATTTTATACTGGCCGTGTTGCCGTAGTATTCCTCATTGATGGCGAACGGACTGGTTTTAAGCCAGGCACTGACATGCCGGCAATATTGTCGCTCTTCACGCAGCTTCTCTGCCGCGCGCGTCGCGTACATGCAGATCGCCTGATGCATCTGGTTATATTCGGTAATGCGATCACCAAAGCTTCGGCTGCAAATGATCTGCTGCTTCGTCGGCGCGAACTCTTCAAGTTCAAGGCAAGGTTGACCGCGTAGCTCTCGCACAGTCCGCTCTATCACAACGCTGAAGTGCTTGCGGATCATCGTAGTGCTAGCGTCGGCTAACTGAAGCGCGGTTTCGATCCCCATCATGTTAAGCTTTTTCGATATCCGCCGGCCGATACCCCAGACTTCATTCACCGGCAGTAAGTCCATAAGTTTGCGCTGGCGCCCTTCATTGGACAAATCCACAACCCCGCCAGTCTTGTCCCACTTCTTCGCCGCAAAGTTGGCCAGCTTCGCCAGTGTCTTGGTTTGGGCAATGCCAACACCGACAGTTAGCCCGGTATCGCGCAACACTTTAGCCCTCACCTGGCGACCGAAGGTTTCAAGGTCGATACAGTTACGGACGCCTGTCAGATCCATAAAACTCTCATCAATTGAGTAAATCTCAACACGCGGCGCCATCTCTTCTAAAACGGCCATTACTCGCTGTGACATATCAGCATAGAGTTCATAATTGCTGCTGAACGCTATCCCCCCGACGCTCTCAAATTCGCGCTTAATTTTGAAGTAGGGTTCCCCCATTTTCAGGCCCAGAGCCTTCGCCTCTTTACTCCTGGCCACCACGCACCCATCATTATTCGATAGAACGACAACGGGCCGGCCGCGCAGGTCTGGACGCCACAATGTTTCGCAGCTGGCGTAAAAGCTATTAACATCGGCGAGCGCATACATTACTTAAGCCTCGTTATCGAAGACACTACGACGCCCATCACCTCCAGGTCGTCGCCGCCGTCATGGAGTGAGATCGGCTCATACTTCGGGTTCATAGGCTCAAGCTGCGCGCGCGGATGTAAGCAAAGGCGTTTCACAGTGAACTCACCGGCGATGCTGGCAATGACGATATCACCATGGGCTGGGTTGATACTGCGATCGACAACGAGCATAGAGCCCTCCGTGATGCCCGCCTCCAGCATCGAGTCGCCGGTCGCATAGAGGAAATAGGTCGCGTTAGGGTGGCTGATGCAATACTCGTTCAAGTCGATACGTGAACTGACGTAATCAGCTGCAGGACTGGGAAAACCCGCCGGTACTTTATCGGAAAACAGCGGGATTTCGAGTTTGGTTGGGTTTGGTGTTGGATAAAAGAAAGTCATAATGTTGCCTTGTTACTGTGTTTTTATACAGTATAAGCGCAAATTTTTAGCGGGGGAAAGTTCGGAAAACTCTTGGAATGGTAGGATATTGATCGGTAAAGAAAGATAGTTCCTGTAAATGTTTTTGCGTGATAGTTAGCTTTGCGATCGTTTTGGACGATCGATACTCAGTAATTGATCTATAAAACCAATTTGAAGCGTTTTAGCGGCGGCCTCAACATATAGGACTAATCCCCTTGCCTTGGCCCTCAAATGCCCATCAAAGCGCTGACACGGATCGCAGCCGTTGTTTCTTTCGCATCCATTACTACTGGATTTACTCGTTGGCCGGATGTCATGTTCATCTCAAGTTGCGTGATGCTTGCTATCTGGGCCCATGCAGAATGGGATTGGAGAAGGCGGAGATAGCTCCGCCTAGTTGACATTCAGTTAACGAACTGACCACGAAGAGACATGACCGTTTTCAAATCATCACGCTTTTCCGCCTGCTTTTCTGCTGTCAGAACACTGCCATAAACTGCGGCACAACCGATTAACCCCGGCAGCCCCATATTCTGCTCAGCACTTGGTGAACCGTTAAACATGAGCGGCCTTGTCGATTTATTCCGTTTAGTAATCGGCGTTGACCTGCGTTCACCACCCGATCGAGTGATTGAAGCCTCTGTATTTGACACTGTGACGGTGAAGCGAGTCCAGCCTCCAACAGCACCACCATGCTCAACAGATGTCACAGAAATGGTTCCTGTCTGTCCATTGTTAGTATCGCCGGTCGCAATCTGCAAAATCAGTGCGCCGTTAGGTTCAATACGTAGCTGGATGCCAGAGAATGGGGCTACACCTGGGGAGAAATTAGAGAATATACGCCCTGATACTGTCGGCGAACTCATATTAATGCACAACGCAAATGTCATCTCATCTGTTTCTATGATGCCAGTGTTTGCACCATGCGCTGAGTCTGCAATTGTTTTCATCCCTAAGGTTGTAAATTCGTTATCAGTCACCAGGTCGCGAGCATTGCCGCTTGAATCATATTTGTCTTGCATGCTATAAGTCGCCAGGCTGGAGTCATCATTCAGCATCATTTCCGGCTCAGCCAGTTCTAAATCACCGGCGTTGATAACACCATCACAAATAATAATCATATATCTTCCACCTTTATCAGCCCAATTTGACCCACACAAATTTTCCCAGCATTAGCCGCAATAATTACGGTCACCTCGGTCACATCAGCAGGAATAATGACGTCATAGTTGAATGTCATAAATCCATCTGTTGATTGCCTCCACGTTCTGATACCAGCAATGTTTGTCTTAAAGGCGTCATTTGCCTCGCAGTAACATGCCGTTGAGTTATCAATTGTGACGTCTGTTTTTACCCTGAAGCTAAATGTTCGCGTTTCTCCTGGAATGACAGTCACAATCTGCGAAACTCGGGGAACCGTTGCGCCAATACCTGTCACAACCAGAACATTTCCAACTACTGCCGGGTCAGTCGCGATAGAAACACCCCCACCGACTACCGTCCATCCTGTCGGTATGCCAGCAACTGTGTCCAGGAAAAGAGGGTTAACAATCGCGTTTGCTCCCCCCTCTGTGACGGGGTTTGCGATCGCAAGTTGCGGATAAACTGGCATAGTAAATGGCGCCAATGCTTCTTCTAACGCTTTGCCCATATGGAATGCGCCCAACGGTGCCGGATGCGAGGGATCTGGTCCCCCATCGGGCAATTTACCGTTATATCCAGTCTTCCACCCATCAGTAACCGGATCTACAGTCACTGCTCGCATATCAACAAATGGCAATCCCTGTTTGTTCGCATATGCCCGTAAAAAGGCATTAATTGCGTTTTCTCGATTTTTTAATGCTGGAACAGAATTATTCTGAGCTGCCATAGAGCAAACCACCGGGATAATTCCGTTTTTTCGGAACTCAGTTAAAATATATTTTATGTTGTTTTTTATTACTGATAGTGAGAATTTAAAACTTCCATCGCTGTTTGTCTGTATGACATCATTACGCCCGCCGAGAAAAGTAATGAACCTCGGTTTTGCAGCGATTGCCGGTTTTAAATGATATCGGATCATGTCATCAGTTGTGTAACCCCCCGTTGCCCATTGTCCAATGTATTTTATTCTCCCATCGCTAAATAAGGATGCCCACACCTGCCATGAACGTGCGTTAAACGTCCATCCTCGCGGTTTACCTGCATCTACTGGAGGATTTCGCCCGTTATCGGACAATGAGTCGCCAAAGCCACCGAGGGTATTTTGCAAGAGTCCAATATGGTTTTCTAATGGGATACCTCGATACTCCACAGTACCAGCACCATCATCACGAACAGCTAGTAGTCGGAAGCCACCAGCAACAATATTGAAAAGATAGCCAGGACGGGCGCGACGCAATGCCGATGGTCCGATAATAAGCTCCCGCAGAATATTCATATAATCTGAGAAGGTTTTACCAGGCATCTCCTTTTCACTGTTCTCATTGATTGAAAACATGCTTGCACCCTGACGGCTAACAAAATCAACAGGTTTTTTTCTACGCTTTAATGTCAACAATCCCCGAGTGCGTCTGTCTGTAGAATCAGCAAGGGCATTCACCATATCGATATAACGCTTATTCGGATATGAGGTGATGAACTCCGCGATACCACCTTTATTTAGATAGTAATTGAAAGCAACGACGGACAACGTTGCATCCTGAATGGCAACACGAAATGACTTACCATCAGGTGTGCCCGCTAAACCGGCGATGGTCCCATCAGGGTCAGTTGCCGACGTGTAGTAGGTATTCGCGTCTGCTATGTTCTCGGTATTATCCAGAGCAGCTTCTGCACGTTTTGCCGCTTCAGCTGCTGCATCGGCATATACTGCGGCTGCGGCACGCATATCATCAACCATTGCCACAATCGCTGGGGTGAGTTCATCAGCCCCCGGTGTAGTCAGAAAATCGTTAAGGGTTCCCGGTTTAGAGTCGCTATAAACAGTAATTTGACCAACTTTCTCAAATGGACGCCCGTACGCCTCAATCATTACGTTATGCGTGCCGATCTCGACTGGCAGTGAATAACTACCATCAGGGCCAGTAGTTGAGCTGGACGGTGCCAAATGAACTACTGCCGAGGACGTTTTGACCGCTGTCAGCATAATGGTTACACCGGGGCGCGGATCGCCATTCGGGCCGATGAGTTTACCGCTGATTAAAACAGCCATAATTTCTCCAATAAAAAACCCGCCGAAGCGGGTTGCTTGTTAATCATGAAATCGGTTGTTCCCTTTTCGGAAAACCATAACAGCCATCGAACTATCATTACCCCAGAATTGCCCTGAGGCGGCCCCGGTTATTCCAAACTCCATATCAACCGTTCCATTCGCAGGAACAGTAACAACTATAGAGCTGTCAAACCTATTCCCCGAAGAAGCAGAACCTCGGTAATAATCATCCCCATTCACTTTTATATATACTTCTCCACTCCCACCTGGTTTGGTTCCTGTATATAAAGAGGGGTTAGGTACTATTAAAATCGATTCATACGGAAGACCACCAGTAAAATATCTATGCTTAGAGTCATTAACTCCATTGTTGGTAATTCGACCCCAGGCTCCAACGGAGACAACATCCCCAACGATATTCTCAGCATAAACAGTGCCTTTAACTACGCAGTTTTCATTGATAGTGACATTATCAAGGGTCCCTTGTTTAGCGTAAATACTCCCCCTTACTGTTGTATCCTGAAATTCTGACGAGCCATCTTTTCGAATAATCCATCCCATCATACCGGAAATGTAATTATTGGAGCTTATGTACTCTCCAATTTTCGCATTCGTAATGGAGGCTTCCTTGATGAGGGCTGAGTTAATGAAAACTTGGTTATTCTCGATAGCGAACGGCACCGACACCTCAGAGCCCTGTCCGTCGGCGGTGTTCAATATGGCGAATCGATCTGCAAGAATCAGAACCTGTGACTGCATCCCTTCGGGGGTATTTTCAACGCCCACACCGATCCCAGCGGTATACAGCTTACCATCTACAGTCTGGCCAACTTTAACCGACCACATGTCCTTCAGCTTTCCGGCATCCTCAACCGGCCCCAGCAGCTCCTGCCCCAACTCCGTCTCAGTGATTTTCCCTTTCAGATAGTCCAGCACCTCACTGGCGTCATCGCTGGACGTTCCCTGCACCCAGCCCGTCCAGGGGCCAGTATTACCGAGCTTATCCACCAGACGTGCCTGGAACCAGAAATTCACGCCCGCAGCTAATCCGGTCATGGTGTGGCTGCGCTGCGGATAGGCATAATCACCCAGGTGCATTTTATTGCTGCCGTCCGAGTTCTGGCTGTACCAGATTTCAGTCCTCTGCGTATCCTCTGCGCCAAGAGGAAACTCCCAGTTCAAGACGATGCCGAACACCTGGCCGATCGTCGTGAAACTGGCTAATGCCGGGGGATCACCCAACTTACCGGTTAACGCCATTTCGGGCGCGTTCACCCAGACGCTGGAAATTTCAGAAGGGTTAATCGCACGCACACGGGCCTGATAGCGGCCAGCATAAATTCCCGAAACCTCAAAGCCGAGTGTTGACGTACGCGGTGCTGGTATCCAGTTGCCATTGTCCCTGCGCCACTCGGCCTCATAAGCAATCGCGCTTTCTGCTCTGTTCCACGTGACGCGCAGTGTCGCAACAGCGAGCCCCTGTATTACCGCTGAGGATTCGCCGATTTGGACGTTGGTAGGCGGCGGCTGCACGCCGGGTGGAATAACGCTGATCGGAGGGTCTTCGATTCGTGCGCCGGTATCAATTTTTGCGTATTTATTCGGATCATGCTCGACTGCAGTAATGTCGAACGATACCCCGTCATCTCCTTCTTTAATGCCGGTCACTCGGAACTGCTGCAGCGCGAGATCTGACGCGTCAACCGCCCACACAGCCTCGGCAGCCGGTGTTTCAGAATACGCCGTTGTTACCGTAACGGTTTTACCCGCTACCGCCGCAATGGTTCGGCCTTCCGCTTTTCCGCTCGGCAGGTTCAGAACCAATCGCTCACCGACAATGGCAGAGGAAACGCGATCAAGATTGATATTGCGGCCATCTACCGAACTGATGCGACCACCGAGCGGACGACCTGCCAGCATTTCATCCGCGATAGCGATAACCCACCCAGGCAGAGGTACTTTGCCATCAAGGCCAACAGTGAACGATACGAGGCGATCTTTATCGTTGGTGTGGAGCAGCCATTTACCTCTGCGGATACCTTCAGACTTTCGATTGCACCCGATTGCCGTAAGGCTAGCCTGCTTAATACCATAGCGACGTATCAGGGGCTGTTCGGCTACGGGCTCTATCGCGTCCTGATAACCGTTTGCCGGGTCACTCCAGCTCACCATGCAGGTGCTGTAGTGCGTTTTCTCGCTAGCGCTGGCATAAGTGAATTTGCCATCTTTGACGTTTGCGCGGGTGAAGATGTATTTAACATCCGAAGGCATGTCTGCAAGAATATTCATGCCGTTGTTTGCCCAGAACGTAGAGCCGCGATAAATTGACGCGATGTCGCGTAGTACGTTCCAGGCATCTTCTTGGGACTGGATATAAACGTCACAAAGGAAGCGTGGCTCTTTACCGTCGCCACCCCGCCCGTCTGGGACTAACTGATCGCAGTACTGCCCAATCTGATACAAGTCCCATTTTGTCAGCGCAAGATTTTCAGCTTTTACTCGGGTTCCGATAGAGAACCGGTCATTTATCATCAGGTCGTAGGTTATCCAGGCAGGATTATTCGTCCAGGCGGTCTTAAACGTGCCGTCCCATGTGCCGGTATATTCCCGTGTTTCGGGGTTGTAATTCGAAGGCACCCGGATGATTCGCCCTTTTGGCTCACAGGATACCTGAGGAATATTGGGGAACTGTTTTGCGTCAAACTGAATAAATAACAGTGCCGTTTCGGGATAGCGCAACTTGGCATCTATCGTCTCTGTAATGGCCTCAATAACCATCTTATCGGCAATACGGTTACTGGTGCTGTTCGGCGTCAAACGACGCGCGCGAACCTGCCAGCCAGTTAAAGCCGGTGGTAAATCAATACGGTGACTGCGTTCATATTTTGTTGTTGTTTTACCATCAACCGCTGTATGCAAGACCTCTTGATATGCACCACCGTCAGTTGCAACGTCGATCGCATATTCAATGCGATATCCCACAACGTCACCATTATCCTGCTGCTGTTGTAATTGCGCCCAAGAATCCCGCAATCGCACAGCAGAAAGTTGAGTGTTGGTCACAGAGCGAACCCAGTCACGCTCACTCGTCAGTTCGGTGCTAACCGTGATTTCATTTTCAACGTCAGGCATGCCGGGGATGTAATCCTGATGTGGCGTGCCTGAACGGAATTCCCATTTCACACCGGGGAAGTTTTCAGTGCCGTCTGCCGAGGTCAACGGAGTGCCATCGAGAAAAATCCGGGTACCATCGAGATCGCCCGCAAACTCACCTTCACCCAGCGCCAGCAGTATTTTTGCGTATGAAGTGGACTGCAAGGAGTCAGGTGATTCTGTCGGAGTGCTCGGGCTGCTGCTGCCCCCTTTGCGGCCTTCAATAACGTGCATTCTTTTCTCCAGGCGTAAAAAAACCCGCCGGAGCGGGTTCTGTTAATCGGCGTTCTTGATTACTGCTGGTCTTCTGCGTAAATGCCGGCAGAAATGATTGCCCCACCAATGCGACGCTTGCCGTAGAGAATCGGAACTGGATTACCCTGCGCAATGGTATTCACCGGGCCGCCGAATGCATATGACGGTTTGTTATCCGGGTCTTGCCGTGAAGCCAATCCACCTTGCATCGGGGATAGCATTTGGATAACTCCACCAAGCATCATTGATGCCCCAGACATCATCATGCCAGCCGCAAGCGGTGAGGCAACGCCACCTGATATATATGTCATCACAGCGCCGACGACAACGAGTACTGCACCAAGAATTGTTTGAAAAATACCTGCCTTTTTACTGCCAATAATAACTGGAGCGATGCGGATATCATTTCCGTTCGCCGCTAGAGGAAGATCATCTTTACTTAAATTCCTGCGACCTTCAAAAATGGTGTACGTCAAACCACGCTCTTTACTCTCTAGTATAAATTTTTGTAACCCGGGTATTACAGTACATAAAGCCTTAATAGCCTCTTGAGGGCTATCGACAGCCAAGCGGTGTACGCGACCGAATGTTGTTCCTAGCACACCGTATAATCGTATAGTTTTAACTTCAGGGACCAAAAATGGCATAAAAAACTCCCAATAAAAAAGCCACCTATTGGTGGCTTAGTTTCAATTTAACGGTAGGGGTTTCACATCGAGATTTCCGCTTGGATCAGCGAATAGCCTCACCGCTTTTATTTGGTTAGGCTTCAAATTTATATCCCTGCCAACAGGAACTTCATCTGCAATACAAACCTTTCCCTCGCCTTTCATCGCAATATTGTGCTCACCTGCAGGGAGATAAAGATTTACGCGCTCTCCTGGATTAAGAGTTGCGGTACGCTCGCCGTCAACATATACGCCAAAAAAGCACCCCCCCCCTAAGAACCCGCTATCTCTGACAATGATAAGTTTCGCACCATCAGCCCGTGGAGATTGATATTTAAAAATTCTCTCTTGTGGGGCCAATTTAGCCTGATTAGGCAAAACAGCCTGAGTCGCACACCCAGATAGAAAGACAATTGCTGCAACTAACGCTATTTTTTTCATCGTGATATCCCTTTGCTGAATATCACAACATCATAGCAGCAGATCAGCCGTTGTAACGTAAAACGGTGATCGTCCGTTCTGACCAGTACCCACCATAAGGAACGCGCGTACTGAGCTGTCCATACATGTGATGCACAATAAACCCATCGCCCAGGTAGATGCCTGCGTGATTCGGCTCCGGTGCCTGAACCTGCATAACGATTACGTCACCGACTTGGATCGCACCTGATGCCGGTACGAAACCTGCATCAGCATAGAGTTTCATATAGAGGTTTTCACCCCGATCCCACCAGCCATCTGTCCGTTTAAAATTCGGCAGCGTGATGCCACGCTCGAGCTGATACCAATCCCGGATGATGGCGTAGCAGTCCCAGAACCCATGCACGAACGGGCGGCCCAGCAGTGGCTTGATTCCCTGCGTAGGCATAACCTCGCGAATGTCCCCCTCTGGCCAACTGGCAATGATCCACGGCAATTGTGATAGGTCACACTGCGCTATATCGAGCTGACTGGGTTGGGTGGTCGCATCGGGGTGGCTATGGACTACCGCAACAATTGTGCCAGTATCCTCAGCGGCGGCGTAATCCTCTGGCGCAAGGCTAAACTGTTCGGTCGGCTCAGGCGCCTGATTACGACACGGGATATAGCGCTGCCGGCGGCCGTTTTGCACCACCAGTCCGCAACACTCACGCGGGTACTCCGCCGCAGCATGCGCCAGAACGGCGCTGATTATCTGTTTTCGCATCATTACCTCTTCAGCAATGCGGAGCCAGGGAAGCCACCAAACGGCAGTTGCTCTGTTGCACCCCAGCGTTTTTTGCAATCGCTGAGCAGGCCACCGCAAACATCTTTTGACGGGTCGTCTACCGGGTTGCCGTCCTGATCAAAATAGTTTGTGCCTGTATAGCCACAGGATGGGCCTCTGTACTGCCCACGAATGCACCATGTACACAAGCTGTGGATTTGGCGCGTCGGGATTTGGATACCCTGCAGGTCTGCCGGCGAGGACAGTTGAAATTGAATAACTTCATTGTCCTCGCTGGTTTTGTTTTCGATGTAGTAAACATCCAGCTTTTCCTTTGTCGGATCAGCCTCCGGATTGCCATCCGGGTAATTCCGCGCATCCAGATATTGGGCAAAGGTAAAATGCCGGGTGACTTTGGCCTGCGCCATGTTTTGGTAGGCCAGACACATAGCCGATATCGTTCCATCCAGGTTTGCTACGCTCAACGTGGGCGCCGGTGCGCTACCATCGCTGGTGACTTCGAAACCTGTTGCTTCCACCGGCCACGGCCTGTACTCCTGCCCCTGCCACCAAATCGATTTAGCCGGCAGCAAGTTAGGGTCACTGCCAGCGGCAACCAATTCAGCTTCTGTGTACGGGATCGGATAGTTATGAAAAAACAGCTCTGGTCCGTCGAACATACTGCCATCCACATGGAACAAAAAAACCTTGCTCCCCGGCCGTAGAAGCTGGAGATCTGAATTAATTGACATGATTATTCCTACGGATGATTTGCGCGGGTGAAAGTAACCGTCAGGGTGTAATTACGGCCCTGAGCGTTGGCAAAAGTGGGCGTTAGGGTAAAGGCCCCTGCGTTGTAGAGCCCCAGCTGGTACAGTGGATTACGCCACTGGAATGAACGGTACCCGTTATGTTCGCGCAAAAATGCCACGATCGGCTCGACAAACTTCCAGGGACCAGAAAACGTTAATGGCCAGCTTTCCTTTTCGCTGTTGATTCCATCGCCGGTCACCTGCCTGTAGCCATCACCAAACTGCACTTCCCGAACAACCGGTTCAAATTCCCCAGCCGCACCATACCGCGGAGGAAAATGGAATGTTTTAAGTTGTGCCATTACCCCCTCCCGCCGCGAATAGCCTGATTTAACACGCCGTTTTGTCGAAGATCCTTATCCCTCAACTCACGGTATTTTTTTGCCACATAATTACCGATATCAGCACCAAACGATTCCAAACCTGGCGTCGTTTGCTGTTGGGACGCTTGGCCATTACCATCGATACGAATATTCACCTGTGGCGCACCGCCGGAAGCACCTGATGCAGCCCCCCCATAAGCGCTGACGCCTAAACGTCCATCTGGACCTCGCTTCAGAGGTAAAATACCCTCGTACCCAGCCTCGCCCATCACGCCGGCACCTTTAGCAAAAGCAAAGAACGTTGGTTGGTTCACCACTTGCCCGCTGTAAGCGCTCAGCGATGGGGACGAATATGCCCCACCCTTGGCGTTAGCGAACATAGGGACAGCTCCGGGATTGTTACCAGCGCCGCCACTAAAAGCACCGAAGAGACTTTGCAGACCTTGCGACAGCGCCATTCGCAGCGCGATTTTGGCCAAGTCAGCCAGAATTGAAACGGTGAACGATTTAAATCCTGCTTTCCCCGTCGTAACAAAGGACGTCAGAGCATCCTCCATTCCCGAAAAAGCCCCGGTGAAAAGGGATTTCGTCATGCCTGCGGTATCGGATGCCTGATCCTGATAGTTGCTCCAGGCACTGGAGGCACCCGCCATCCAATCTCCGCGTAGCTTATCCTCCGCCGCATAATAATCCTGTGCCGCCTGCAATTGCCGTTGGTAGCCCTCATCATTCAACCCGCCGCCCTGGTTTTGCCATCCCTGTCGAAGCTGCGCGAAAGTGCTTTCACGCTGGGCGGCACGATCACCCAGACCGGCACTTCGCTGCAGTGCCTGCTGCTTCTCTGCCATTTGGGTAACATATTTGGTCGAAGCATCCTGCAGTTTGTTGATCCGTTCCTGCTGGGCAATTTGATCGCCGAGCGCGGCTTTCTGTTCCGCCAGAGCCAGCACTTTATCTTTGCTGGATAATAAGGACTTTTCCTGTGCAGAAAGCTGACGCTTACCAGCGGCCTCCTCCAATACAGTGAACTGTGCTTGGGCTTTCCATAGATCCTTGCGCTGCTGGCTTATCGTGTCATTCAGCCCACTGTGCTGGCGTAGTACCTGCAATTGAGCCTGCAGAGCCAACATCTCTGACTGCGTACTATCTGTCGCCCGTTCACCGGCAGGTGTACGGTATTGCGGCCCTTTTGGGGTTTTCGGATCCTTAAACTGCTCGTTAATTCGTTGAATCTGTTTATCACGTTCTGCTGCAGTCTTGATGATGCCGTTGTTGAAGGCTTCATTCGTCTGCCGGATTAATTTCGCACGCTTTTCTTCCTTGGTCTGCAGCGTGGTAGCCAGTGCATCCTGTTGCTGCGCAAGGCGCAGACGTTGCTGCTCATTTTCCTTTTGCTGCTGACCTATGGTTTGTATGCCCTTCTCCGCACCGCGGCGCAGGCTTAAGGCATCAAGCTGGAAATTGAGCAAATCCAGTTCTTCACGCCAGGCTTGCAGCTTGCCGTTCTTCTGGTTGTACCCAGTACGTTCAGAGTTTGCGATCTGCGCCTGAATGCTTGCCGCTCGGGATTGCAATTCGGCGGTAGCTTCACCGGCCGTCTTGTCACGGAAAACACCCGTGATGGCGTCCCACATGCCGCCGGCCATATCCTTCAGTGTTCGCATGTAAGATTCAACCGAGGAAAGTTCGGTTTTCATCTTCACTGCGGCACCATGCATCGCATCAGCCGCAAGATCTGAGGCCAATTTCACGGCATCCATTTGCCGCCCTTGTTCCTCAAGCGAGCGGATGTTGGCGTACTGTTCTGCCGTCAGGAAATGCAGGCTTTCATTCAGGGCCAAAATGCCTTGGCTGGGATCCTTGGCTATCGCGGTAAACTTGCCGGCCAACACATCCAGCCCTTCGCCACTTTCTTTAGAATAGGCGGCGATAGCCTGGCTCACCTGTGAAAAGTTGGTACCGGACGTGGCACCGGCTGCGATCAGCGCCTTCAAAGAATCAGTCACCGCAGTGAAAGACTGCCCGGCCGCCGTACCTTGATAGACTAAATCCTGCAGCCCCTGTTTCGTGAACCCGGATACACCGTTGGTACGTACAAGTTCTCGGTTAAGATCGGCAATCCGCTTGCTGCTGTCATAGGCATCATAAGCCAGTAACCCCATCACCGCGGCGGTGCCACCAATAAGCAACCGTGCTGGCGTTAACAGACTGAGCATTGCTTTAAGTGCATTACCGGCACCACCAAAGCTATCTTTGATCTGGCCACCTTGCTGAATGGCAACCAACCAAATCGGGGCGCCGGATGCTAATGAGGTGGTAATGTCAGTGATCTGCATCGGCAATTGGCGCATCGCCATGCGATATTGGCCAGCCGAAATCGCACCTCGTTTCCAGGCATCCTCTTGTTCGCGCATCTTGGCGATCAGCGGCGCAGCCTGTTGAGAAACACCTAATTGCGCAGCTTTGTACTCCTGAATCTGTGATGAGGTTTTTCCCTGCAAAGCAACCTGTTCACGAAGCTTCTGCAGGTAATCATCCTTGGCCTGAGATGCCGCACGCTCTGCCTGTGCCAGTGCACGCTCTTTTGTCGCCGTTTCTGTCACTAGAGAGAGGTAATCCCCCTGTGTAATATTGCCGGATGCCCTGGCAACCCGGATCTGTTCCTGAATAACCCGGAGTTCTTGCAGACTATTTTCAGCCCCCTTGATCGCATCAATTTGACGGAAAAATGACGCTGTGAGCCGGTCCTGTGCATCGCCGGTCACTTGGGATTGTTGCTGTTCCTCCCTCAGTCGTGCGCTGAGCTCGGCGATACGCTGATGCGTTTCATCGACGGCACGCGATGCTTCTGACCATTTCCCCTTCATGCCATCCACGGCGATAGCCTGGCTGGCCTGCATCTTCGTGGTAGCGCCAGCACTGTTTTCCGCTATCCCGCTAATCGTTGCAGCCTGCCGTTCTGCCAGGCGCCGCATACGATCGGTAGATACATCCGCTTTACGGCTCGATTCAAGCAATTGGCGCTCAACGCGGCCCATCTGCTCCTGAAAAGAGACGGTGTTTGCATCCAGATTGACGACGAGATCAGCAATCTGCTCCGCCATAACGTACCCCTCCGAAAATCCCCTCCCCGATCAACATAAGTTCATCGTCTGTTTGCTCTGTTTCCGGCTCGGGCGGGGTTAATATGCTGAAGTCACCGGGATAAATTTCTTCGTCACCGGACGTAAACAGAGCCACCATGGTTGCTTTAAGTGAAGAGAACTCAGCATCAAGCAAAGCGTCAGAAAAGCGGTTTTCCCGGTAATACCCTGCCCACTCGCCCAGCTCCGTCGCGCTGATCTCTGAAAGCATCCGTCGCCAATCCGGGCGCTTAAACTCGCGTGCCAGACACATGGCAAAGTGGATTTCGGAGGCTAGGGCTTTTCCGGGGTAAGGTCTTTCTCTGTCTCTGTCTCTGTCTCTGAGAGGAGTTGCTCATCGGTATCTGATGATTCAACCTGTGCCGGAATCATATTGCTCAGCATAAGGACCTTCTGGCTGCAGCCGGCAATGGCAGCGCCGGACCATTCTTCCAACACAGCCTGTTGCAATGTTTCAAAATTTTGTTTTTTATCGCTATGCCAAAGCGATGCGGCCACCAACCAGGCGTTAATGCGCAATTGCATTGTTGTAAAAGCGATATTTCGATCAGAATCATTGATTTCTTCTGGAAGTGCATCATATTCATCTGCTGTCTTCTTAATAAATGAAAGGTAATCAATACGTTGCAACCCTGAAAGTTCGCTAATTTCGACCTTCTGATCGGCATATTCAAATGTGTCTTTGTTCAGCATAAATCCACCAATAAAAAACGCCCCTCGCGGGGCGGTGCATTAAAATTAGGCTACGGTAATCTTGGCAATGGCCACCAGCAGGCCATCGTTTGTCATCCCGATGATGTCCACGGTGCCGGCTTTTACCCCTTTCACTTTGGCCACATTGCCATTTTGAGTTACCGTGGCCGTCGCCGGCGCCGAGGTACTCACACGCAAACCGGCATCAGTCGCATTGGCAGGCAGAACGTTAAAGGTCAAGTCCACCGTCGCCCCAACTGAAACGTTTGCGGTGGTCGGCGCGACGGCCACACCAGTGACTGGCACGACTGGCGAATCGCCGTCTTCGGCAATGTACGGCCGCCCGGTATTGGTCACCTTGATAGAGCGGGTGATCACCTCTTTGGCAGTCACGGTTTTACCCAGGCTGCTTACCCAGCCCTTGAACACATCAACGGCGCCATTCGGGTAATTGATCTTGTAACCACGTACCTCCCCGGAATGGAACCACGCTACCAGACCTTGCTGGCCGGTTTCGCCGGGCTTCCACGCTAACGTCAGGTTGGCCTCACCAGCGGACTTCGCCCCCTGTGCGGTGGCATTCCAGTCAGCGTCTTCATCATCGAGATAGCTGTCGTCATAAGAGTCAGCCGTGATTTCACCCGGCTGCAGTTCCTTGATTTTCGCCAGACGCGTCCACCCATCATCACTGAGCGGGTTGCTGTACGGGTCGCCATTGCCCGTATAAAGCCAAAAAGTTGTCCCTGCGCCTTTTACCGGCGCCAAAGGATTTGGAGTTGCCATTATCAGGCTCCTTACATGGTATAGGTCAGTTGATAGGAAAGATCGGCAGCGCCCCAGGTGGCCATTTCATCGTCCCGTTGGTAGTTGTAACCGACTGGAATCATGGTTTCCGCCAGGCTTGCCATTTCGGGAATATCAGCAAGAACCGGGTAGATTTTCTCCTCCACCCATAAATCAAGCGCTGCATCCGGTTGGCTTGCTTTCAGATACACCACGATGTGCAACATGGCTCGCCAACTGTCCTCATCCAGGGAGTTGCCTGTATATCGCGCGTCATCCAGAAAAACGGCCATCGCTGGTAAATCGTTTTCTTCAATGAAAGCTGGGCGGCCGTCAAAATAGGTCACTTCATCACTAATCATCGTGCGGCAACGGGCCAGCACAGCATTGCGGATCTCTGCGTGCTTAATCATCAACTCCTCCTCACTAGATAAAGCCGCAGTTGGTTTTTAAGGGCATACCCCATTTCTTTAGCCATATCCGATTGCAGCAGACGTCGAGTTTCCTCCTCATAGGCTTTCGTTAATGGCGCCACCAGCGGAATTTTGACGACTTCGATCGGATAGCGTGAGCGCCCGACACGTCTCATGACATGCCATCGGCCGTTTCCCAGTTGCTGAATAAAGGCATTGCGGAAGGTATAGCGTCCAATTTTCAGCACGCTACCCTGCTTGCCCACAAAACCAACTCGGCGGGATAGCTGCAAACGCGCCGCGCCTAATTTGATCGCGGGCAGATTCCCACGGTTGATTGAAAGCACAGCCCGCGGTGGATTTTGCTCAGCACTGGCCTTGCGAAGCCGGGCACGCTGCCTGATCAGTTTCTGCTGAACTCGAACATCCTCAGCCACCAGCTTGGTACTGCGACTGATCGCCCGTCCCGCTACGCGGTTGAGCGATTGTGCCGTTGCTTTCGGTACCATTGATTTATTGAGGGTGTTCAGATTACGAATGGCTTGTTCAATGCCTTTCATAGCGGATCCCCTTATTCAATCCAGATATGCGGCTTACCGTTGAAAAGCTGATAACGCGTCACGATGTAGGTTTTACTTTCGAAAATCACTGCATCGTTTCTACGGGGCCGGTACCCCGCGGTGAAGATCACCAGCGAAATACCGTCTCCGCTCATCGCCTGCAGCTCAGGAATGAAGTGTGCTTCCACCGCGATATGTGGCGCATCGCCCAGCGTGACAGGCTTTCCAAGCCGGGACAGCGTGACGCTATCCATCCTGGCGGCCATCCTGTCAAACGGATTAACCATTGAGTTTTACCGAAACAACAGTGGCGTCTTTAACCGCTGCCTCCCAGGCATAACCTGCAGCGACTGCATCAACATCAGCCAGTTGCACCACGCCACCTTTAATAAACACCTTCTTACCCGCCGGGATGACATCGGCCGGCAGTTTAGGCAGTTGGAACACGCCGGATGCAAAACCATCACCGGTGCGACCTTTTGGGATATCAGTGATCGCCACGGCGACCAAATCCCCCACAACAACAGGATCGCCGCTGGCGATATCCGCTGCAGTAGCCGAAATAGCGATGGTATTACCGTCTTGTACGAAATTCTTAGCCATTTGAAACGCTCCATACGGCCCCGAAAGGGCCGAATTTCAGGTATAAAAAAAGCCCGTCAGGGCTGTAATGTTTTGCGATGCTGGCTTATTTACCGGACGAGTAAGTCAGGCCACGGTGATCAATCGGAGCCACACCGGCGTCAATGCGCACCTTGGTCGCGATACCGTCGGTGTTGAAACCTTCCATCTGATCGATATAAGGAACATCAACACCGTTGAGATACGCAACCTCAATAGTGTCGCTACCCTTGGCTGATGCCAGGTACCAGGCTGCTGGATCGGCATCGTCAAGGCGCGGTTCGCCAATTATTGAGGCAAAGTTTTGGATCGGGTTGTTAATGCCAGCATTGATATCTGCCCCTTTCACGCTGGCAGACTTGATTGTCTGGTTGGCAATCGTCTCAAGAGCGGTCGGCACCAGCAGGAATGCCGGGCGAATGTTCAACGTGCGACCGGTAGTCGGCTCTTTTTGCGTACGCATCAACTGGCGGGCTTTATCCAGGTTTGCGACGTCAATAGCGCCGGTGGTCATGTTTTTATGGTCAGCACTGAATAATTTTTTACCGTCCGACATAGCTTTGTTATCCACCAAGACGGCGTAGACCAGATCCCCGATCGTTGCCTTTGCAGCACGCCCCATTTTCATCGGCACATCTGTCAGTTGGTTGAGATCGTCGTTAATAATGGCCTGCCGAGTGATAGAGAAAATCTCACCATAGGTGGCCAGCGCAATTTTCTCACCGCGATCGCCGGTGGTAACATACTTGTACTCGGCACCTTCACGCACCTGGCGCAACGAAGGGAACCCACCCAGCCCAACGCGAGTCGCGGTTTTAAAGTCGGACAGTTGGCCTTTCTTGGTCCACTGCTCGTATGTTTCATCTGCTTCTTCCCAGCCCTGAAGAATCGACTTGTTCGCCACATCCAGCAGGATATTGCCAAAGTCGGAGGTGCTATGCGTCAGCGCCAGACCGACCATTTGAACCGGGTTTAACGTCGAAACGCTGATCCCTCGCTCGGTCAGCGACATACGAGCCAACTCGCGCAACGTCATTCCGTTATAGGC
>RCUE01000216.1_pt1 | contig 19588 bp, 18 predicted proteins | sample 2166111 | NCBI WGS metagenome assembly RCUE01 (sample SAMN09930795, study PRJNA488358) | compost metagenome | feature: garden; material: soil; isolation source: compost soil in phenylacetonitrile-enriched culture | place: Germany: Experimental Botanical Garden Goettingen | collected 2016-01-27 | reverse complement strand
GTGGTATGGCTGCTTTGGGAGAAATGATGCTAAACGTCATTTTTGGCGGCAAGGGTGTCGGGCTGATGAATATGCTGATGTATGCGATTCTGGGTGTGTTTATATGCGGACTGATGGTCGGGAGAACTCCGGAATTTATGGGAAGGAAAATTGAAGGCAAGGAAATGAAGCTGATCGCCATTGCCATTTTGGTACATCCGTTTCTCATTCTCGCCCCAACTGCGCTTGCGTTTATGAGTCATTGGGGATATGATGCGGTCACTAACCCTGGCTATCACGGGTTGACTCAGGTGCTCTATGAATATGCGTCATCTGCCGCAAATAATGGTTCGGGGTTTGAAGGTCTTTCAGATAACAACGTATTCTGGAATGTAACAACGGGGATGGTTATGTTCTTCGGGCGATATGTATCTATGATTGCATTGTTGGCTGTGGCGGCTTCGTTGAATGCCAAAGCGCCGACTCCGGTGACGACGGGGACACTGCGCACGGACAACAAGTTATTTGGAGCCATTCTGATCGGGGTCGTGCTGCTGATTGGTGCGTTGACCTTTTTACCTGTCATCGTATTGGGACCTGTTGCTGAATTTTTGACCATGTGAAGAAGAAAATGAGAATGGATGAACGGGGTGTTTGACCATGAAGGAACAACGCAAACACATGCTGGACAGAAGCATCTTGAAGCATGCGATCAAGGATAGCTTTATAAAATTAAATCCGATGATGATGATGAAAAATCCTGTCATGTTCGTCGTGGAGATCGGTACATTGGTCGTGCTGCTAATGTTACTGTTTCCCGGTTATTTTGGAACTGACAAGGAAATAGGCTTTAACCTGGCCGTGTTTGTTATTCTGTTGTTTACGTTGCTTTTTGCCAACTTTGCCGAAGCGCTCGCGGAGGGGCGGGGTAAGGCACAAGCTGCCTCTTTAAAAAAATCCAAGCAGGACACGCAAGCTAACAAGCTCGTCGGAAATGACATTCAGGTGGTTAGCTCAACCGAGTTGCGTAAGGGGGACGTAGTTATTGTCTCCCAGGGTGAAATGATTCCAAGCGATGGTGAGGTCATTGAAGGTTTGGCTTCGGTGGATGAATCTGCAATTACGGGAGAATCGGCTCCGGTCATCAAGGAATCGGGTGGTGATTTTTGCTCGGTAACCGGCGGAACGCGAGTGGTTAGTGACCGGATTAAGGTGCGGATTACGACAGAGCCGGGCGAGACATTTATTGATAAAATGATTTCGCTCGTGGAAGGCGCTCAGCGGCAAAAAACGCCGAATGAGATTGCGCTGAACACTTTGCTGATTAGCTTGACGATTATTTTTCTAATTGTGGTGGTTACGCTAGCGCCGATTGCCCGTCATTTTAACATTGATTTGCCTGTTCCTGTGCTGATTTCGTTGCTAGTCTGTCTGATTCCAACCACGATTGGAGGACTGTTGTCAGCCATCGGGATTGCCGGTATGGACCGGGTCACCCAGTTTAATGTGCTAGCCATGTCAGGCAAGGCGGTAGAAGCTTCTGGGGATATCAACACGATGATTCTGGATAAAACAGGTACAATCACCTTCGGGAACCGGATGGCGAGTGAATTCGTGCCTGTAGAGGGCGTGGAGAAGGCAGAGCTAGTGAAGTGGGCAGCGACTAGCTCTATGAAGGATGAGACGCCAGAGGGTCGCTCGGTTCTCGAGTTGATGCGCAAACAGGAGCATACGTTGGATGAATCCTTGGCGGCAGGTGGAACCTTTATCGAATTCAAGGCGGAGACCCGGATGAGTGGTCTGGATCTGGCCGATGGACGAAAGGTACGCAAGGGCGCAGTGGATTCCGTTCGGCAATGGATCGTATCGCAAAATGGCAGTGTTCCAGCCGATCTGGAGGAAAAAGCGAATCAGGTAGCCTCTGAAGGAGGTACACCGTTGGCAGTCGCGCTAGATGATCAGATATACGGTATTATTTATTTAAAGGATACAGTGAAGCCAGGCATGAAGGAACGGTTTGATCAGCTCCGGGAAATGGGTATCCGTACGATCATGTGTACCGGAGATAATCCGCTGACAGCAGCTACAATTGCACGAGAAGCGGGTGTGGACGACTTTGTAGCTGAGAGCAAGCCGGAGGACAAAATCGCGGTTATCCGACGTGAGCAGGAACAGGGTAAGCTGGTTGCCATGACTGGAGACGGCACCAATGATGCACCTGCGTTGGCGCAAGCCGATGTAGGTCTTGCCATGAATAGCGGCACAGTCGCGGCCAAAGAAGCGGCTAATATGGTGGACTTGGATTCCGATCCGTCCAAAATTATTGAGGTGGTCGCGATCGGCAAGCAGCTGCTTATGACGCGCGGAGCATTGACAACGTTCAGCATTGCGAACGATGTTGCCAAATATTTTGCCATCATCCCGGCGATGTTCATGCTAGCCATTCCACAAATGGGCGCTTTGAACGTCATGGGGCTTGGCTCCCCGCTGTCCGCTATTTTGTCGGCGTTGATCTTTAACGCGGTTATTATTCCGCTTTTGATTCCGCTGGCCATGAAGGGCGTGAAGTATAAGCCGATGAGCTCGGATCGCCTGCTGGGACGGAATTTGCTGATTTACGGTCTGGGCGGTATGGTCGTACCGTTTGTCGGTATAAAGGCCATTGATTTGCTGGTGCATTTGTGGATTTAGCGCAGAAAGGGTGAACGACATGAGTGGTTTTTATCGGATGATGTCTGGACGCAGATTTGCTGCACACGAAAAAGCTGAATCTGGCGGACAAGGTCATAACAAACATACAGGGACCGGGACTGTGTCGGAAGGAAAACCGGAGAGACAAGAGATGCGAGGAAGTACAGTTATTGGAGTGGCTTTGCGAACTTCGGTGCTGATGATTCTCTTGTGCGGTTTGGCATATCCGCTAGCCAGTACAGGAATAGCGCAGGTTCTGTTTCCGCAGCAAGCAAACGGCAGTATGCTTCGTGACGCGGAGGAGCGGGTGGTCGGCTCCGAACTGATTGGGCAGTCTTTCACTGATTCGGCGTTTTTTCAAGGTCGGGTATCGAGCGTTGATTATAATGGGGTTGGTTCAGGCTCTAGTAACTACGCACCGTCGAATCCGGCCTTGATACAGCGAGTCAAGGACTCTATTGCGGATTGGCAGAAGCATAACCCGGATGTGCCTGTTAGTCAGGTTCCGGTGGACCTGATTACGAACTCCGGCTCCGGTCTGGACCCACACATCTCGCCACAGGCTGCATGGGTGCAAATTCCGCGCATTAGCGGCTTGACGGGTATCCCGCAGGATCAACTGAGAGCACTGGTGCAGGAGCAGACAGAAGGCCGCAGCGCCGGCGTGTTCGGCGAGCCGCGTGTCAACGTGCTCAAGCTGAATCTCGCGCTTGAGGCGCAAATGAAAGTAGAGCATGTCAAGCCATAGATGGATCAAAAAAAGGTATTCCTGAGCGATAAGCTTGAGGGATACCTTTTTTTCAGGGACTGGAATGCTCTGTGGTGTAAAAATATGTAATAAAATGTTTTATTTCTTATGGGGATATGAATTTTTGGCTTTCCTTAAGGTTGAAGCGAGTACGAACATGTATATAAATACAATAATGCCTATGATTAAATAAGAGAACTTAATATTCATTAGATCCGTGAGAGTACTGCTCAAAATAGGGCCGATCATTAGGCCAATCGAGTATGCCGTGTTATAGAGTGCAAAAGTAATTCCATAAGAATGAATTCCACTTCGTTGAGAGATATCAGCAAGTTGAGGTAAGCAGGGAGCAAGGACCATACCCATGCTAACCCCTAAAATAGCTAAAATAACAGCTTGAAGCGATAATATTGCTGGAAGTGCAGTTAGAGGAAGTGCGATGGATACCATAAGTAGACCGAGGAGAATTCCGTTTTTATAGCCGATTTTACTAGAAAACTGTCCTATAAAAGGTGTTGCCAGGCCATAAGCAAGCGTGGGAATAGCAAATAATAATCCAATAATTCCTGGGTTAGCGCTAAATTTGTGCTGTAGGTGTAACGGTAATGTTGGCTCAAGTACGCTTGGGATGGATGCGCCGATAATCACCACTCCAATAACCAAAAGCAAATCTTTATTTTTCATGAACGAGAAAGGGGAAATATACTTTTCATTTTTCGCTTCCGGAATATCATGCAGGAGAATTAGTCGAAGTACAGCATCGATGACGGCCAAGGAGATGGCAAAGTAAAAAGGAAGCTGGTAACTTCCCCATTGATACAACCAACCGCCAATTGTCGGTCCGAGAAGGGTTCCGGCGGCTTGACCGGATAATGCCAAGCCCATAGCTTTACCACGTTCTTCAGAAGGGTATAGATCAGCCAAGAGAGCGAGTCCTGCTGTCCAGGTCATTGCGGCTGCTATTCCCTGAAGAGCGCGTGCCACTACAAGTAGCCAGAAAGTGTGGGCTATGGCAAACATTAAAGTGGAGGCTATGAGTCCAATTAACCCCCATAATAGAGGTGTCTTTCTCCCAATCCGATCCGTTAATAGGCCAAAAACAGGTGTAGCTATAAATAATGCGATTGCATAACTGCTGAATAAAAATCCGATTTCAGTTTGAGTTGCGCCCAAAGAATCTGCATACCTTGGCAAAATGGGAACGACTAATCCATAGATTAACATATCAATGAATACAGCTAATCCGACAACCATTAGTGCAGCTTTTTGCTTATTTTGTGCTCCTTTACTCAGTTTCATTATTACATCCTCCTCATAAATTTCTTCTGATTTCCTCTTTAATTTGTTTGACAAATTTTAATTGAAGCTCACATTGATCATAAATATTTCTGAAAATTAACATAACGTTTACAGGGATATCCATAAGTTCAGCTTTTTGTTCTTGCCCTAGTTTCATTTCTTTATAGATTTTTTCGATGGCTTGCTGCTGGAAACTTAAAGCTTCCTCAATTTCATGGAGCCCAGCCTCATTCATAAAAGTTAAAGCTGTGTACAGTGCTGTTGGAAATACAACAGAAGATTCCTTAAATGATTCGATTAAAAGCCGACTAAACTCACTTTTTCCAGCCTCCGTGATAGCATATATAGCTTTGGACCGGTTCCCTGTCTGTTCTAACGTTTCTAGCTGTACAATTCCTTCTGAATCCATTTTTTTTAAGGCATGATATATGGAAGCTGGTTGCACATAAGCCCATTTATCCGTTTGTGCTGATTGCATTTTCTGTTGTATTTCGTATCCTGACATTGCTCCATATTGCAGCAAGAGCCCAAGAACCATCACACGTGTTGTACTCAAGATAATATCTCCTCCATATAGTTTAATAATAAACTTTTAATACTAAACATTTAGTATTGTGATTTTACTGTAGCATTACAAACTAAGGAAGTAAAGAATTTTACTTAAATGAATAGACATACAATTGAAAATTGGTAATATGACTTTTGAAGTTAAAAAGAGCTTTTGAAAAGCAATACGAACAGGGTTCGTAAGTAAGGGGAGCGCTCTACAACTCGGGAATATTCGATCCGTGTCGGGTAAGGAGATCATGAGAGCATGCTTGATGTTAGATTTGTGGAAAAGAATGCGGAGCTAAGCATAAAGAAAAGAGATATCACTACGCCTTTTATGGCGTTTTGGATATCTCCTGTTTTGGGTGTAGCTAGGCGTCTGTAAGCATTATTGTTCAACCTGATATCGTTTGTATAATGAGCACTACATTCAAGATAATGATGATAGCGGTCACGATCCAGGTTAGTACTTTTTGCCACATTTTATTTGCGAATTCACCCATAATCTTTTTGTCGCTGGTAAAGAGCAGTAATGGAATGATGGCAAAGGGAAGCTGGATGGACAGGATGACCTGGCTCAGCACAAGCAGTTCCTCCGCACCTTTTTCCCCTGCGATGGCAGTGACGATAACCGCTGGAATGATCGCGATGAGGCGGGTCACCAGACGACGCAACCAAGGTGAAAGACGAAGATTCAAAAAGCCCTCCATCACGATTTGCCCGGCTAAAGTGCCTGTTACGGTTGAATTTTGCCCTGAGGCGAGTAACGCTACCCCAAATAGTATGCTCGCCAGTGTGGTTCCCAGTAGGGGCGAAAGCAGATAGTAGGCATCGCTAATTTCGGCTACATCTGTTCTTCCTGCCGTATGGAATACAGCAGCTGCCACGATCAAGATGGCGGCATTAATAAATAATGCGAACATCAGCGCTATACTGGAATCCCAAGTTGCAAATGTAATAGCTTCCCGTTTACCTGCTGAAGTCTGCTCAAATTTGCGAGTTTGTACAATAGAAGAATGCAGATACAGGTTATGCGGCATTACGGTAGCACCCATAATACCGATAGCAATATACAGCATGCTTGGATTCGTCAAAATTTGCGAGTCTGGTACAAAGCCACCCAATACGCCGCCCCATTCCGGTTGTGCCAAAATGAGATTAATGCCAAAACAGCCGGCAATCGTCGCCATCAGTACAATGACGAGGGTTTCCAATGCCCGAAAGCCTTTGTTTTGCAGCAGTAAAATGAGCATAACATCAAATGCGGTAATGATAACTCCGTATAGTAACGGTAGACCAAACAGCAACTTCAGCGCAATGGCTGAACCGATGACCTCGGCTAAATCCATGGCTGCTATGGCAATTTCGCACAAGAGCCATAAGCCGATCGCGACAGGACGACTGTAGGCATCACGGCACATTTGAGCCAAATCTTTACCTGTGGCAATGCCAAGCTTGCCAGATAAGGCTTGCAGCAGGATGGCCATCAGGTTGGAGATTAGAATGACACTAAGCAACGTGTAGCCGAATTTTGATCCGCCAGCGATGTCTGTGGCCCAGTTGCCGGGGTCCATATAGCCGACTGCGACCATATAGCCGGGTCCAGCAAAGGCAAGAAACTTCCGAAACCAGGTTCCGTCTTTCGGGACGCTCAAGGAACGATTCACTTCCGACAGTGAAGCGATTTCCGCGAAGTTGCCCTTTATATTTTTCATACGCTTCACCTTCTTTATGGATGTTAAAATATATTATTAGTGACATAACGATTGTGTTATCCCTATTGTACACTCCCAATAGTTTTTGTCTAGTACAACTTTTGTGTGGTCAAGCAAGTTAATCGTATTTTTGAAGCAATATGGCCATCGTATAAGCTGAACCATAGAAAAACCAAGCTATATCGCTCTGAGGGGAGCGGCTTGGTCGTTTTGGATTTTTTAAATTGTTGTCCATCTTCCGGGTGAACGCCCGTTCCATATTTTATTAATTTTTTTCTCGCGTGCGACAGGGTTACCCCATCGAATGGGTAGGATTATGAAATGGTCTTACCTTATTCTGTCCCCGAAAATTAAACGACTGGTGGAGATGGTTGTTCAATGTAGACGGCCCAAGTAGGAGCCTATAACATATAGTGTAAACATAGTGGGGTGGAACTAAACGGTAAATGTACTAGTTTACATCCATATTTCAAATGATTCATTTTATGTAGTTCGTTTAAAGTACATACGAGAAGGAAATCATGTATTAACATGACGATAGGTTCCTGCGGAATGCAAAAGATATAGTGAAGGAGAGATGAAAACATGGAAGCATTATACACAGCATCAGCAACGGTACATGGTGGAAGAGACGGTTCAGTCGCTTCATCCGATGGAGTTTTGAAGCATAAGCTCAGCACGCCGAAGGAACTGGGTGGCGCAGGTGGAGAAGCTACGAATCCAGAGCAATTGTTTGCGGCAGGCTATGGTGCCTGCTATGAGAGCGCATTGGCTAATGTGGCCCGGAAGGCTAAGGTGAAGGTGGACAATGTTGAGGTCACTAGCCACGTATCTATCGGCAAGGATCCAAGCGATGGCGGCTTCCAGCTGGCGGTACGTCTGGATGTGAAAATACCCGGTATTGAACGCGCCCAGGCCGAAGATTTGGCACGCCAAGCGCATGATTTTTGTCCGTACTCCAAAGCAACACGCGGTAACATTGATGTCGAGCTTAATGTCATTTGACTGCATTTCTATAACTTCTACACTCTGGCCGCCGATTTATCGGGGGCTTTTGCACATAGATCTTGATTCGCTGAGATTCACGACCATTTGACATCATCGCCAAAATTCATTAAGATGGCTTAGGTGATTCTGGTCATCAGGTACGAAACAAATTTGAAAAATACGGGTGATATGATGTCTTACAGACCGAATATTGTTAATTTCACGCTGGCTGGCAGCAACGAAAAAGAAGGGCTTTATGAGTTTAAAATGAGTTTGGCCGATGGAACGGAGTGCCGCGTTTTTTCTCAACGTCATCCGGAGTGGACCTTGACGAATATTAGTCGACTGCTAACGACGCCTTGCCCGGTATGCCATAAGGATTTTATCTGCAAGTGTATGGATAAGTTCCATGAGGAGTTTTTAGAGCAAATTAATACGAAACAGCTGTTTGAGAAAGCATTGAGCTAGTTTTTCGAACAGGTAAAGACTATACATTTCTAAACAAGCGTCGGATAATTTCGGCGTTTTTTTGTTTATATTCATATGGTTGCGTTGATTGTATTCATGCCGTTGATTTCCTGGAGGTGAAATGCTATATGAACCAGTCTGATCATGCTCATTCAGATTACTCCATTGTGTTGGTGGATGGGGTATGCCACTTTTGTCAGGGAGCAGTCCGCTTTATTATCAAGCGTGACCCTAAAGGGAAATTTCATTTTGGTTCCCTGCAATCCGAGGCAGGACAAGAACTATTACGTGCAGGAGGACTATCTGCGGATCAGCTGGATACGTTCGTGCTGATTGAAGACGGTACGTATTATACAAGGTCCACCGCGGCTTTGCGAATTGCCAAACGTCTTCGTTTTCCATACCCGCTGGCCTATGGTTTCATCCTGGTACCCCGCTTTGTGCGCAACGCAGTCTATAACTGGGTGGCGCGTAACCGATATCGTTGGTTTGGCAAGGATGAAGAGGATCAATGTCTGATCCCCCCACCAGAAATTAGACAACGATTTTTTTAGTTTCTTTTTTAAGTTTCTTTTTTGGAGCGATGTCTACGAATTAGTAAGATCACAGCGATCACGATCAATATCAGGCTCGTAACAGCTACATACATGATATGTCGTACATTGGGCACGTTAACAGACAATTTTAGCTCGTTAGATTCCAATGGAGCAATGTTCCAGTACAGTGTTTTTCCGTCTTCCGACACACGGTCCGCATTATGGGTAGCAGGTTGGATGGGTAAGGATAGGCTGAAGTTAAGATCCAGCTGCCGCTCCAGTAATTTGCGCGCAAACACATTCATTTGCTTAAATTTGTCACTCAGTCCTTGAGCTTCTTCAGGAAGCATCCGTGGTAGATCGAGCTTCATGGTAAGATCAATATTCGTTGTGAAAAAATGTTGGCTCACAGCGCGCTTTATTTCTAATCCCTCAGGTAGATGTAATCCCTGACTGGGATTTTTTTTGTTTGTGCTCCAATCTCCTTGATAATGCCCCTTGATTTGATATCCCTTTCTTCCCTGTTCAGCTAGCGGCTGTACATCTACATTGTTGCTTTGAATACGCTTGACTAATTGATCTAGCACCCCGGGATTGTCCAACATCATCAGTGTCTGGTTGTTTACGCTGAACGTCGCATCCATATCTACACTTTGATCGAGATGAACATCTACATGGATGTCACCTCGAGCACAGGAAGTTAGGGCAAGCAGACAGCATACCAGCATAAAAATGAGCAGTATTTTTCGTATCCGAACTTGCCGACGTTTGTTCCGATATGGGCTGTACCCTATTGGCTTCATGACCTACACCTCTTTATATGTATTCTTTGGTTTAACGATTGGATATCTTCTATATATTACACATTGGGAGAACGAAAATCGAACGGTATAACGAAATACATAAGAAGAATTATATTTCACAAAATGTTTCCCTAGGTAAAAACTTTAGTGTATACTCTAAAATATAGTATTGATAAAAAATAATTGAATCAAGGAAATAGTTTGTCCCAAAACGAAATTCAAAGGAGGATTTTAAAACATGAAAAAGCAGTTTAAGAAGGCTTTGCCGCGCTGGGTAACGACAGTTGGAGTATTGTCTCTAGCTCTGGTTCTAGCGACTGCATGTACCGATGCTAAGAAGAAGGAGCAGGGAAGTGCGAGAGAGACGGGACAAAAAATAAAGGCTACGGCTACCATCGGTATGATCTCTGACATTGTCGGCAAGGTCGGCGGTAATTATGTGGAGGTCACGGGAATTATGAAGTCAGGCGTTGACCCGCATTTGTACAAGGCTTCACAGGGAGATATGCGCAAGCTGGATCAGGCCGACGTTATTTTTTATAACGGATTGCATCTGGAAGGAAAAATGCAGGACATTCTGGAGAAAATCAGCAAGCAAAAACCCGTCATACCCGTGTCCAAAAACATCGCACAGGATCAGTTGCGTGCAGGTAGCCCGGAAATGGGATCTGAGCATGATCCACATATCTGGTTTAACGTACAGAATTGGATGTCTGCAGTAGAAACCGTCAGAGATGAATTGTCGGCGCTAGACGCTGTTCATGCGGAGGAATATAAGGCCAACGCAGAAGCCTATCTTACTGAGCTGCGAGAGCTGGATGATTACACGAGAGAGCAGATTGCCAGTATACCGGAAGCCCAGCGCGTGCTTGTCACGGCACATGATGCTTTCGGCTATTTCGGAGATGCCTACCACATTCAAGTGAGAGGACTTCAAGGTATGAGCACAGAATCAGAAGCGGGTTCTCAAGATGTGACCAAGCTGCGAGATTATTTGGTGGAGCATAAAATCAAGGCCATATTCGTAGAATCTAGTGTTCCGAGAAAGGCCATAGATGCGGTTATTCAGGGGGCCGCTCAGCAAGGTCATACAATTGAGGTTGGTGGCGAGCTGTATTCGGATGCCATGGGTGAAGAGGGCACAGAAAATGGAACATATATCGGAATGGTCAAGCATAACGTCAATACGATTGTTAAAGCTCTTAAATAAGGAGGCAGAGATACATGGGGCATTCACCACTTGTCGTTCGTGATTTATCGGTAGCTTATCAAAAAAAGCCCGTTTTGTTCGATGTTTCCTTTGAGGTGCCGGAAGGCAAGCTGATTGGTATTATCGGCCCGAACGGGGCTGGGAAATCTACACTGATCAAGGCAACGCTTGGATTGATTCCAAAGCTTAGGGGCGAGGTGCTAGTTTACGGCAAGCCCTATAAGCAACAGCTGCTTAAGGTTGGCTATGTACCACAGCGGGAGTCGGTGGATTGGGATTTTCCGACGAACGCATTGGATGTGGTTTTGATGGGACGGTATGGCAGATTGGGCTGGTTTAAGCGTCCGGGAGCAGCAGATCGTCAGGCTGCAATGGAGAGTTTGGACAAAGTTGGAATGAGCCAATGTGCAGACAGACAGATTAGTCAATTGTCTGGCGGCCAGCAACAACGTGTTTTTTTAGCCAGAGCACTCGCGCAGGACGCTCAGCTTTATTTTATGGATGAACCGTTCGTCGGTGTGGACGCTGCAACGGAAAAAGCCATTATTTCATTGCTCAACGATTTGAAACAGCAGGGTAAAACCGTGCTTGTCGTTCATCATGATTTATCTACAGTCACGGATTATTTTGATCAGGTTATGCTGTTGAACGGGCATCTTATGGCGTTTGGAGAGACGACAGATATTTTTACCGAGGAAAATCTGCAGCGTACGTATGGCGGGCGTCTGAGTATACTCAAAACAGGCCCGGATTCCGGCACGATACTTGGAGTGAGGTGAGCAGTATGACAAGCTTGGCAGCGCTTTTGACCGATCCAAACATGCAGTGGATTTTGCTGGGCTGCATTTTGCTCGGTTTAAGCAGCGGGGTGATTGGCAGTTTTATGTATTTGCGCAAGCAGTCGCTCATGGGAGATGCTTTGGCACATGCGGCTTTGCCGGGGGTATGTGTGGCTTTTATGATCATAGGTACAAAATCTGTGTTTGGATTTATGATTGGGGCCGCCATTGCAGGGATTGTTGCGACCTTTGCCATCAGTGCGTTAACCCGGTATTCGCGAATTAAAAGCGATTCGGCGATTGCAGCGGTGCTGTCGGTATTTTTTGGCTTCGGCATTATGTTGTTGACCGAAATTCAGCATAGTGGCGCAGGCAACCAAAGCGGGCTGGATAAATTTCTATTTGGTCAAGCTGCGGCAATGGTATTGTCTGATGTCTATACGATGGCGGTAATTTCAGTGGTACTCATCGGAATATGTATATTATTTTTCAAGGAATTTAAGCTGCTCAGCTTTGACCCTGGCTTTGCGCGCGGACTTGGTTTTCCGGCAGGTTGGCTGGATAAGTTGTTGATGCTATTGATTGTCATTGCGGTGGTTGCTGGCATTCAGGCCGTGGGAGTCATTATGATGGCTGCCCTGCTGATTACCCCGGCCGTGTCGGCAAGATACTGGACAGAGAAGCTGGGTGTCATGGTGTGTTTATCAGGCTTGTTTGGTGCTATAGCGGGGCTTGGTGGGACGCTCATTAGCTCTCTGGGGCAAAATCTGCCTACAGGACCGTTATGTGTGTTGTGTGCGACTGTGGTGTTTGGAATGAGCTTGATTTTTGCGCCGCAGCGCGGGATGATCTCCAAGGCTATCGTTCGGTTGAACGCCAGGAAAAATCTGGAGCTGACAGTCGGAACACAGCCAAGGGAGGAGCGTGCCCTATGAGTTCATTTTATGTAATTTTGACGGGAATGTTAGTGGCAGGGGGATGTAGTATCGTTGGGTGCTTTCTTGTGCTCCGAAAAATGGCTATGATCGGTGATGCAATCAGTCATGCGGTACTGCCGGGGATTGTCATTGCCTTTCTCATCAGCGGATCGAGAGATTCGGTGTGGATGATGTTTGGTGCGGCAGTGCTGGGTCTTCTAACGGTGTACCTGATTCAGCTGTTCCAACAAAGCGGTCTGCAAAGTGATGCTGCCATTGGCGTGGTGTTTACGACATTGTTTGCTATCGGTGTTTTGCTGATCAGCGTGTTTGCTTCCAATGCCCATCTGGATATGGATCACGTTTTATATGGGGAAATTGCTTATGTGCCGTGGAATACGTTAGAGATAGCTGGCTTTGATGTCGGTCCGAGGGCTGTGTGGATTACGGGTGCGATGTTTTTGATCAATTTGCTCGTGATAGGGGGCTTTTTCAAGCAATTTAAAATTACTTCCTTCGATCCCGCTTTGGCAGCTTCATTAGGCATTCCAGTTGTTTTTTTTCATTATCTGCTGATGAGTCTCGTCTCATTAACGACGGTGGCGTCATTTGAGAGCGTGGGCGCAATTCTGGTGGTTGGCATGCTCGTTGTACCGCCTCTTACCGCTTATTTGCTGACGGAGAAGTTGTCCCGTATGATTGTATACAGTGTCGGACTTGGAGCCATCAGCTCGGTCGCAGGCTTTTACACAGCAAGTGTATTGGATGCTTCTATTGCGGCATGTATGCTGTGTGTATCGGGTGTGTTGCTGCTTTTGGCTTTTCTCTTTTCCCCGTCTCATGGTGTGGTATGGCAAAAGTTAATTCAACAACGGGGGATCGTTGGCGAAGATAGCAAGTGATTGTAGGAAGTGATCCCATATGAGTTACCCAAAATAGCGTGCATTCAGGCATAGGAGACCTGAATGCACGTTTTTTTGCGCTTATGCTACCCTGTGCGGCTTTTTTTGGGGCAAGCTTGATTGATCATCTTGAATTGATTGGGACACGGGAGTACATTCATTACAACCATATAAGATGGACGGAACGAGCGGCTACGCTGTGGGGAGGAACGAAAGTGGAGAGCTTCAAACGTAAATCACCAGAGGAAATACTGGATTCGATTAACAAACTGCATCGAGGCAGACTCAAAATATACATGGGTGCGGTCAGTGGCTCGGGTAAAACGTATCACATGCTGCATGAGGGACGGTCGCTGCAGCATGAAGGTATCGATGTTGTGATTTGTGCGGTATCGACCATGCAGCGGCCTGTGACCGTGGAACAGGTCGGCACGTTGGAGCGCGTGCCTAGTATTCATTGGATAAAAGATGGTGAGGAGCAAAAGGATCTGAATGTGGAAGCTTTGGTGGCACGAAATCCCGAGGTGGTACTGGTGGATCATTTGGCACATCATAACCGGAAAGACGCCCCATTTCCAACACGGCTGGAGGATATTCGGTATTTGCTGGAGCAGGGGATTAGCGTCATTACGACGGTCAATGTTTATGAACTCGAAGGAATTACGGAGTGGGTATATCAGTTGACAGGCTTTGAAGCGGAATATACGGTTCCGGTTGATACACTGGAGCTGGCGGATGAAATTCGTCTGATTGATGCCACCCCGGAGATGATTTTGGAACGGCTGGCGAAAGGCTACATGCATACGCCCAATCCTGAGATGTTTCACCGGGGAAATCTGGGTAAATTGCGTGAGCTTGCCTTGCGATTGGTAGCAGAGGATGTGAATGATTCGCTGGAACGGCACCGGGAGGAGTTGGGCTTGCACGGGGCGTCAGGAGCCGCAGAGCGTATTTTAGTACCTGTCCAATATCATTGGAATGGGTCCATTTATGTACGCAGGGGGGAACAGGTCGCCAAGCGGTTGGGTGGAGATATGCTAGTAGTCTCCTTTGTCAGCTCGAAGCGCAAGCTGTCCAAGGAATCAGCAGCCTTTAAGCGCTCAATTGAGCAATTGGCCGACAAGATAGGATCAACATTTGAAGAAATCCCGCTTTTTTCCCGCAGAAGGTTGCCTCGCCAACTGATTCATTATGCGGTGACGCACAATGTTACCCGTATTGTTATGGGACATTCTCGGCAGACTCCGTGGCAGGAGCTGATGAAAGGATCGCTGGTGAACGGGATTTTAAAACGAATGAAAAATATGGATCTACTGCTGATTGCGGACCGAGCCGAGCAGGAGGGTGAGCGAATTTTACCAACGATGAGACAGGAGGTAGAAGAGAATGACCCGTATCATCGTTTGAGCGTTGAGGAAGCACAGGCTGAGGCAGCCAAAATCCTGCGAGGCAAGCTCAAGGTATACATTGGCGCTGCTCCGGGGGTCGGCAAAACATACACGATGCTGAGAGAGGGAAACGATCTGCTGGAGAGCGGGATTGATGTGGTTATCGGATTGCTGGAAACGCACGGAAGAGCAGAAACATTGGCCCAGGTAGGCTCTCTGGAGATGATCCCTCGTCAGTCCATTGAGCGTCATGGCGCACACTTGGAAGAAATGGACACCGAAGCTATTCTCAGGCGCAATCCCGAGGTGGTGCTAATTGATGAGCTGGCTCATACCAACGTCCCAGGAAGTCTGAGATCCAAGCGCTATGAGGATGTGCTCGCCATTTTGGAACAAGGGATCTCTGTGATATCCACAATGAATGTACAGCATCTGGAGAGCTTAAATGATGCGGTAGAACAGATTACTGGCATACGAGTGAGAGAGACTGTTCCCGACCATATGATGCGTCTGGCCGATGAAGTCCAGCTTGTTGATGTGGCTCCCAAATCGTTGCAGCAGCGTATGCGTGAGGGCAAAATATACGATCCTGCGAAGGTGGAACAGGCACTTAGCCACTTTTTTAAACTGGGCAATCTGATTGCGTTGCGTGAACTTGCTTTGCGGGAATTGGCAGATGACGTAGATGAGCGGCTAGAATCCTGGGATCGACACGAATCACTTCGGGGACCGTGGCGCAGGGAGGAAGTGATCTTCGTAGGCGTGACGCTAAGCGAAAATGCTGAAAGGTTGATCCGCCGTGGTTTTCGTATCGCCTTTCGGCTAAAGGCTGTGTGGATTGTGACGTATGTTCATGTCGGTGAGTGTATACCCGAGAGACTGAACCCTCGTCTGGAACAACTAAAGTTGCTGACCCACCGACTGGGGGGAACCTTTGAGATGCGGCTTGTTTCCAGCCGACGCGAGATTGCCGACATTTTGATTGCTCCGGTGGAAGGATATTCAGGTACGCAGCTCATCGTGGGGCAGTCTTCCCGAAGTAGCTGTTGGGGGAAGTCTGCGGTTGTGCCGAGGATTCTTCGTCAAGCACGTCATATGGATGTTCTAATTGTGGCGGATTATGATCCGGATATTAAGCTGGAGGTAGATCATTAATTCGCCCAGTAAATTCATAAATAGTCATATGCTGGTTACCGATGGTTCGCTGCTTCCATAGTATATTCTATCTCAAAGAAATGGAGGCGAATTTGAATGTATAAACATCGTAAGCATGATTGTCATTTTCCAAAGCCAAAAAAACGTGTCTTTAAGAAGATCATTAAGGTGACTGTCATTAAGTTTAAACCTAAATTTGAACGTGATCATCGGAAACATGAAGATTTTGATATGAAATGTCATTGCCGGAAACGTCATCATCGCCATCATCGCCATCATGACTGTCATCGTCGTCACCACAAATTCTACTAAGATGAAGATGGTAGGAGGCGGGGCTAGACTGCCCGCCTTCTCTTAGTACGAGGATTTTGGAAGATACTTGCACAAAAAATACTTGCTCTAATATAAGCGCTATGCTATTCTACCAGTAATAGATTGCACGTGACGGAAGCACCGTTCACCAACCGTATGTACTTACGGATGGATGAACGGTGCTTTTTTGCGTTGTTGTGTTAGGGAAGGGATGAGCATTATGATTCCAGTGAAAGTGGTATTAGCCGTAGAAGGTCGGGATTATATTGAGCCGCTGCTGAATTATGTTCACGGAAGCGAGTATGCTAGAAGGCTGAGAATAACGGCTTTTTCGCAACCGGAGGCATTTCATCAATACATGATGGAAACCAGCGGAATGAAAAGACCGGATGTGGTGGTTGGTGAAACTGCCTTTTGAATCTATGGACAGACAGGGAAGCTGCTGATATTCCTTGTTTGGTATTGCATGAGGGAGAACAAGTGAGGGAATATGGACAGCCTTTATTAAAATATCAGCCTTTATCTGAACTGGTCGGTTTTATTTTGGAAACGGCGAGACAGAAGTCAAATGGTCGGAAAAGTGTAAACAGCCGGGAAGGTGGGATGATTATCGGCATGGTAGCAGCTTCCGGAGGACTGGGCAAGACAACGGCCGCACTCAATATGTCCAAACAGCTGGGGAATGAGGGATATTCGGTATTCTATCTGAATCTGGAGACGGTGGATTCAAGCTCATTATTCACTGGTTCAGGCAGTGCTAGCGGAGCAGAAGGAGAAGGGCTGTCCAGGCTGCTCTATGATCTCAAGGCGGAGGGAAATGAGGGCATTCCACTATCTGTGGCAGCCTATTGTGTTCGCCGCCCTGAAATTCAGGCGGATACTTTTCAGCCTGTCTATAATCGCAAGGAGCTGACGGACATGACTTGTGATGAAGCGAAAGAGCTGATTCGAACAGTTGCCGAAAGTGGACAGTATGATGTAGTGATCGTAGATGGCGATTCTGAAAAAGGTGATCGGGCTCAAGCCGTGCTTGAAGCTAGTCATAAGCTGATTTGGCTGCTGGCAGACGATTTAATGAGCATGCACAAGTGCGGATTATGGCTGGATGTTTTAGAAACCACGCGGCCTGAAGGGCTTGAAGACATGATATGCAAAACCAGCTTTGTGGTGAACCGCTATATGGGAACTATGATCAACTCGTTACCTCGTGACTTCATGGAGCTAAACGGAGCCTTACCCTATATACCTTCATGGAAACAGATGCAGCACCGTGAGCTGTTGCTAAGTTCACCGATTTATCAGCGGGAAATTCGTCATCTATGCCGCGAGCTGCTGAATGTGGACGGTGTAACACATCCGGCCACCGTTTGGTCTTAAAAGGGGCTGATGAACATGAATGAGGGACGATTTAAGGCATTGCGAGCAGATATCCGAAACGGGCTGGACGTAACGTCTTCGGTAAAGGATGCAGATCTGGTACGGCATATTGAAAATCGAATTTTACACGATGTAGAGCTGGTGGGCTTAACTTCCCGTGAGAAGCACGCACTTGTCCGCAAGATTTTTAACTCTTTCCGTGGGCTGGACGTACTCCAGCCATTGATTGACGACCCGACCGTTACGGAAATTATGATCAACAGTCACCGGGAAATCTTTGTGGAGCGGGCTGGTGAGGTGATGCAGATACCCGATCAATTTGAATCCCGCGAGCGACTGGAGGATTTAATCCAGACGATTGTAGCCGGGGTGAATCGAATTGTGAATGAGGCTTCCCCCATTGTGGATGCCCGATTAAAGGATGGATCACGCGTAAATATTGTGCTACCTCCGGTTGCTCTCAAGGGTCCGACGATGACCATACGGAAGTTTCCCGAGCGTCCTATGACGATGGATGACTTGATACGAATGGGTGCGCTGGATGCAGAAGCCGCTGCTATGCTCAAGGACTTGGTACGTAGCAAGTACAACATTTTTATAAGCGGAGGAACGGGTTCTGGTAAAACAACTTTTCTGAATGCATTATCCCAATTTATCCCGCCATCTGAACGGATTATTACCATTGAAGATTCAGCAGAGCTGCAAATTGTGACGGTCCCTAATCTGGTCTCCATGGAAACACGGAACGCGAACACCGAGGGGAAGGGAGAAATCACAATTCGTGATCTGATTCGTTCCTCCCTGCGTATGCGGCCCAACCGCATTGTGGTGGGTGAGGTCCGGGGAAGTGAGGCATTGGATATGCTGCAAGCGATGAATACTGGCCATGATGGGAGCTTGTCAACTGGGCATGCGAATAATATCCGCGATATGGTCAGCCGGCTGGAAACGATGGTGCTGGGAGGGGCAGAGCTTCCGCTTGGAGTAGTACGACAGCAGATCAGCTCGGCTATTGATATATTTGTTCATCTGTCACGGATGCGCGACAAATCCAGACGAGTGCTGGAAATTAGCGAAGTGATTGGTTTTGAAAAGGGTGAGGTGACGCTTAACCCCCTTTATCGGTTTCAGGAGCGAGGAGAAAGCAAGGGGCGAATCGTAGGAGGTCTGGAACGTTGTGGCGAGGGTCTGCAACATACTTTGAAGCTGCAAATGGCCGGGATCAATCCGGAAAACTGGCACAGGGGAGGCGTATCAGTGTGAAGTCAGGAAAAACGGCGGCCAAGCAAGTATCACGTGAGGCCCCTTCTCTGCCAGATTATACGGTGTATACATTATCGACAGTACAAAAAAGTCTGTGCATATTCTTTAGTGGCGTGTTGTTCGCGATGATCGGTTATCTATTTTATCACCAATGGATATTATCGTTGCTGTGCGCTGCCGGGGCTGGGGTGATGCCTCGTTATTTTAGGCAATTTTTGCTGCAAAGACGCAGGTCTGCCCTAAGCATCCAATTCAAACAGGCTTTATATTCGCTCTCGTCTTCTCTTTCAGCGGGAAGGTCGGTGGAGAATGGTTTTCGTGAGGCAATAGAGGATTTGAGATTGCTTAGTCCAGATGGAGATCACGACCTGATTTTTGAATTTAACATTATTACCGCCTGTCTCGAAATCGGACAGCCTGTAGAGGCTGCTTTGCAGGATTTGGCCCGTCGGGCGCAGATGGAGGATATTACGAATTTTGCGGACGTATTTGCGGCTTGCAAACGAACCG
>RCUE01000215.1_pt1 | contig 19623 bp, 1 predicted proteins | sample 2166111 | NCBI WGS metagenome assembly RCUE01 (sample SAMN09930795, study PRJNA488358) | compost metagenome | feature: garden; material: soil; isolation source: compost soil in phenylacetonitrile-enriched culture | place: Germany: Experimental Botanical Garden Goettingen | collected 2016-01-27 | reverse complement strand
ATCGTATGCCATTAACGTCAAACGGAAAAGTGGACCGCAGGTCTCTGCCGGCTCCTCAAGTAGGCGCGCATACAGGACGGAAGTATGCAGCTCCTCGTACACCGGCTGAAGAAGCTTTGGCATCTGTCTGGCAAGGGGTGCTGGGTGCCGAACAAGTGGGTATCCATGACAATTTCTTTGAATTGGGCGGAGACTCCATCAAGGCCATTCAGGTGTCGTCACGGTTATTGCAGGCCGGCTATCGGTTAGAGATGAAGCAGTTGTTCAAATCGCCAACCATTGCCGAGCTAGGCGCGGAAATACAGACGGCTGTGCACATGGCTGAACAGGGAGTTGTGCGTGGAGCGACTCGCTTGACTCCAGTCCAACAGTGGTTCTTTGGCCGGAAGCAGGCAGAGCCTCATCACTTCAATCAAGCGGTTATGCTGTATCGTGAACAGGGATTTGAGGAAAAGGCCTTGCATCAGGTGCTGAGAAAACTTGCTGAGCATCATGACGCCCTTCGTATGGTTTTCCGTCAGACAGAGCATGGCTACGAAGCTTGGAATCGTGATCTTGAAGAAGGAGAGCTTTATAGCCTGTTCACCGTTGATTTACGGAGTGAATCCGATCCGACTGCAGCCATTGCATCGCTGTCGGATGACATTCAGCGCAGTATCCATCTGGCAGAAGGCCCGCTGCTGAAGTTAGGACTTTTCCATTGTCAGGATGGAGACCACCTTCTGATCGTGATCCACCATTTGGTGGTGGACGGAGTATCCTGGCGGATTTTGTTCGAGGACATCGCAGCAGGCTATGAGCAGGTGATTCAAGGCCAAGCACTGACACTCCCGCAGAAGACGGATTCCTTCCGTGACTGGGGTGACGCCCTTGCTCGTTATTCGGAAGGCCCTGAAATGGAGACTCATCGGGCGTATTGGAGAGAGCTGGAGGATCAGCCACTCGAACAGTTGCCGAAGGATGAGGCTGTGGAAAGCCTTCTTTTACAGGATAGCAAAGTAGTAACAGCACAATGGACTATAGAAGAAACCGACCAATTGTTGAGAAAAGCCCACCGTGCTTATCAAACAGAGACGAATGATCTGCTATTGACTGCTCTAGGCATGGCGATATCCAAGTGGTCTGGGATCGAAAAGGTTGCTGTGAATCTGGAAGGGCACGGTCGTGAGCCGATTATACCGAATATCGACATCACCCGTACCGTCGGCTGGTTTACAAGTCAATATCCGGTGATTTTAGACTTGGGGGATAACTCGGAAGTGGCCTCCTTGATCAAGTCTGTGAAAGAAGGGTTGCGCCGAATTCCGAACAAAGGTATTGGCTACGGGTTGCTTAAAACGATGGCAAGTCCGTTGGATGAAGATAGCTTCAGCTTGCAGCCTGAGATTTCTTTTAACTATCTGGGGCAATTTGATCAGGATTTGCAAGGAAGCTCATTGCAGATCTCTCCTTATCCGACCGGAAGCGCGCAAAGCTTGTTGGAGGAACCGGCCTATACGCTAGATATCAATGGCATGGTGACGGACGGAGCCCTGACTCTGACGATTACTTATAACGGAAAACAGTATAAGTCATCTACGATGGAACAGCTCGCTGGATATATTGAAGAAAGCCTGCGGGAGCTTCTTCAGCATTGCGTAACCCAAGAAAAAACCGTATTGACACCAAGCGACGTGCTTGCGAAGGGTCTAAGCATTGCCGATCTGGAGGAGCTTTCTAAGCAGACCAGCCACATAGGCGATATTGAGAATGTATATAGTCTGACGCCGATGCAGAAGGGCATGCTGTTCCATGATATGTTTGAGCCGCGTACAGGCGCTTATTTTGAGCAGGCTGCTTTTGACTTTAAAGGTAGCTTTGATCCGAACGCCTTCGGACACAGTCTGGATGCAGTGGTGGAGCGTCATGCCATCCTGCGCACGAACTTTTACAGCGGATGGGGCAGCGAGCCTTTGCAGGTTGTATTTCGGCACAGAGGCGCTAAATTGGTGTACGAAGACCTGCGGGAGATGAATGCATCGCAGCGTGAGGCTTACCTGAAGACATTTGGTGCTAAGGACAAAGCACGGGGCTTTAACCTGGCTGAAGACGAGCTTCTTCGTGTATCGATTTTACAAACAGATGAAGAGAGCTTCCGTCTCTTATGGAGCTTTCACCACATCGTCATGGATGGGTGGTGTGTTCCGTTAATTACGCAGGAGGTATTTGAACACTATTTTGCCCTCCTGGAAGGAAGAGAGCCGCAGCTGGCAGAGGTTCATCCGTACAGTCGATATATCGAATGGCTGGAACAGCAGGATGAAGCAGCTGCGTCCAACTATTGGAGCCGATATCTGGCCGGTTACGAGCAGCAGACGCTTTTACCTCAAGTCGGTGGAGCAAGTAAGGGAGAAGGCTATGTAGCAGAAAAGCTGAATTATCCTCTCAGCAAGGAATTAACTGAGCGCCTTGAAAAGGTGGCCAGGGATGCTCATGTCACGATGAACATATTGCTGCAGTCCCTCTGGGGCATTGCACTTCAACGCTATAACGGTAGCCGGGATGTCGTGTACGGAAGTGTAGTATCAGGCAGACCAGCAGAAATTCCGGGCATTGATCGGATGATTGGTTTGTTCATCAATACGATTCCTGTTCGTGTGAAGACAGAGGAGAATCTCCCCTTCACGGTTCTGATGAAGCAGCAGCAGGAACAATATATGGCTTCTCATATGTATGATACCTACCCGTTGTTTGAAATTCAGGCTCAGACGGATCAGAAGCAGGATCTCATCTCTCATATTATGGTGTTTGAGAATTATCCTGTGGAAGAGGAAGTAGAGCGTCTGGGTGGTGGCGAGGCTGCCTTTGAGATTGAGGAAGCGGAGCTTCTTGAACAAACGAATTACGATTTTAACTTAATTGTTCTACCGGGCAAAGAGATGAGATTGTTGTTCCAATACAATGCGCTCGTCTATGATCCAGCCACGATCGAGCAAATCAAGGGCCACTTGTTCCACCTGATGGAACAAATTGTGGAGAATCCTGCAATTTCCGTGGATGCTCTAGAATTAGTCACGCCGCAGGAGAAAGAACAGATTCTGAACGTATGGGGAAATACACCAGGCATTTACGAGCAATGTAACACGTTCCACGGGCTGTTGGAGGAACAGGCGGGACGAACGCCAGACGCGACTGCCCTTTTGTTTGGGGACGAGATGCTGACCTACGCCGAGCTCAATGCAAAAGCCAATGGACTGGCGAGAAGGCTCCGTACTCAGGGAATCAAGACGGGAGATCTGGTGGGACTGATTGCTGCACGGTCGCTCGAAATGATCGTTGCGATCTACGGCATTATGAAAGCCGGGGGTGCCTATGTTCCAATCGATCCAGAGTATCCGAAAGAACGAATCAGTTACATGCTTGAAGATTCCGGGGCGAAGCTGATCCTTACACAGGCCCATCTCTTGGAGCATCTCGGATGGACGGAAAATGTTTTGCTGCTGGATGAATCATCGACCTATGATGCCGACACCTCGAATTTGGAGGCTACTGCCGGCCCGGATGATCTGGCTTACGTGATCTACACTTCAGGTACGACGGGTCAGCCTAAGGGCGTATTAGTCGAGCATCGGGGACTACCCAATCTTTCGGACGTATACGGGACACACTTCGAAGTTACACCGCAGGATCGGATCGTTCAGTTTGCAAGCCTGTCGTTTGATGCATCGGTTTCGGAAATTTTAACGGCGCTGAGCCACGGGGCTGTTCTGTGCATCCCTTCTCCACAAGATATTTTAGATCATGCCCTGTTCGAGCAGTTCATGAACGATAAGGGGATTACGGTAGCGACTTTGCCACCCGCTTACGCTATCCACCTTGATCCAGAGCGTTTGCCAACACTGCGGTGCTTGCTAACCGCTGGATCGGCCGCATCGATCGAGTTGATCGAAGAGTGGAGGAAGCATGTACGTTACTCTAATGGCTATGGCCCAACAGAGGACTCCGTATGCACCACAATCTGGTCTGTCCCGGACAGTGAGGGAGCAACGGATATTGTATCTATTGGACGACCTATTGCTAACCATAGTGTGTACATCTTGGATGACCATTTTAGATTGCAACCTGTCGGTGTAGCTGGAGAGCTATGCATTTCGGGTATCGGGTTAGCGCGGGGGTATCATAACCAGCCTGAGTTAATGGACGAGAAGTTTGTGGACAATCCATTTGCTCCAGGAGAGCGTATGTATCGGACGGGTGACTTGGTTCGCTGGTTACCGAATGGAACCATCGAGTACTTAGGTCGAATAGATCACCAAGTCAAAATCCGCGGCTACCGTATCGAGCTAGGCGAGGTAGAAGCACAAATGCTCAGAGTGCCGTCCGTTCAGGAAGTCGTGGCCATGGCTGTAGAGGGCAATGATGGCTACAAAGATCTAGTCGCTTACTTCGTAGCCGCTCAGAAACTTGAGGTATCCGAACTTCGGGCCGTCCTGTCGGAGATGTTACCTGGATATATGATCCCTTCCCGCTTCATACAAATGGACGATATGCCTCTGACGTCGAACGGAAAAATCGATCGAAAAGCGCTGCAGGGCGAGCGTGGATGGGCAGTTGCTTCATCTGAGGCTCCAAAGACACCTGTAGAAATGCAATTAGCCCAAATCTGGCAAGAGGTGCTAGGTGTAGAGAATGCGGGAGTGAAGGATAATTTCTTCCATTTTGGAGGTCATTCACTGCGTGCAGCCCTGCTAGTCTCACGAATTCGCAAGGAAATGAATCGAGAGATTAGTCTGAGAGCAGTGTTCGAGTCTCCTACTATTGAAGGATTGGCCCGTGCTATTGAGGGCTATACACCGCTGAATTTCGAAGAAATTCCTACAGCGGGAGCGAGAGAGCATTATCCATTGTCCTCTGCCCAAAAACGACTGTTTATTCTAAGTCAGCTGGAAGGTGGAGAGCTGAGCTACAATATGCCAGGTATTCTTACCGTTGAGGGAGCTTTGGATCGGGAACGACTAGAGCAGGCATTCCGTCGTCTGATTCATCGTCATGGTTCGCTGCGTACTCGTTTTGTGACCGTGAACGGTGAACCTGTACAGCAGCTCCTGACGGATGTTCCGTTTGCTGTGGAATATGCGGAGTTGAGCGAGGAAGAGGCAGGAGCTACCCTTCAGCAGTTCGTCCGTCCTTTTGATCTGGGTGTAGCTCCATTGCTGCGGGTCGGCCTTATTCGAATTGCACATGAGCGCCATTTACTATTGTTTGACATGCACCATATTGTCTCAGATGGGGTTTCTATGAATATTCTCATAGAAGAGTTTCTCCGCTTCTACCAAGAGGAGGACGTACTTCCTGAGCTACAGATCCAGTACACAGACTATGCGGTATGGCAGCAAGAGCAGCTCGGAAGCGAGCGTCTTAAGGCCCAGGAGGCTTACTGGCTGGATGCTTTCCGCGGAAGCTTGCCAGTGCTGGATTTGCCAGGAGATGAAGTTCGTCCTGCGGTGCGAAGCTTTGCGGGCGATCGAATCGACTTCCAAATTGATTCTTCTCTGAGTGCTTCACTTCAGGAGCTGGCTACCCGAACGGGTTCCACTCTGTTCATGGTACTGCTGGCAGCCTATACAGCGCTCTTGCACAAGTACACAGGTCAGGAAGATGTCATCGTCGGTTCACCTGTGGCAGGAAGATCCCATGCGACACTCGAAGGCCTCATCGGTATGTTCGTCGGCACAGTGGCACTTCGTACTTATCCAGAAGGAGAGAAGCCTTTCGAGGCTTATCTGCAGGAAGTGAGGGAAACAGCGCTGCGGGCCTATGAAAACCAGGATTACCCGTTCGAGGAGCTGGTAGAAAAGCTGGAGCTTCAGCGTGATTTGAGCCGTAACCCACTATTTGATACCATGTTTGTCCTGCAAAATATCGATCAGGGAGAACAAGAAATAGAAGGATTGCGCTTCACTCCTTACGATAATGTACATCCGGCTGCCAAGTTCGATCTTACGTTGACCGTGAGTGAAGAAGCAGACGGGGCATTGAACTGCACGATTGAGTATGCGACTGCGATCTACAAGCAAGAGACTGCTGATCGGATGGCAGGCCACTTTGTACAGCTTATTCGGGAAGCCATCGCCAATCCGGCACTGCCGTTGTCATCCCTTGATATCGTGACACCTCAGGAAAAATCAAGGCTGATGAAAGCGCCGGACGAAGCCAAGGCAGATTATCCTCGTGACAAGACGATCCATGCGCTGTTCGAGGAGCAGGCCGCACGTACTCCGAATGCAGTGGCAGTCGTATGTGAAGATGCAACCCTGTCCTACATCGAGCTGAACGAGCGGGCCAATGGACTTGCCCGAACGCTGAGGGAACGTGGTTTGCAACCAGACGGTTTGGCTGGAATCATGGCGGATCGTTCCCTTGAAATGGTGGTCGGAATTTTAGCCATCTTGAAAGCAGGCGGGGCCTATGTCCCTGTAGATCCTGAATATCCAGAAGACCGCATTCGCTTTATGCTTGAGGATTCAGGAGCCAAGCTACTGCTGACACAAGCGCATCTGGAGCAACGGGTCTCCTTCGCCGGGGATATCGTAAGTCTGGACAAAACGGCTTCCTACAAGGAGGATGTCTCAAACCTGGAGTCTGCAGCCGGACCGGGGAATCTTGCCTACGTCATCTACACATCGGGTACGACAGGCAAGCCAAAGGGAACACTGATTGAGCATAAAAATGTAGTTCGCTTGCTCTTTAATGATAAAAATATGTTTGACTTTGGTCCTCAGGATACGTGGACACTGTTCCATTCATTCTGTTTTGACTTCTCTGTATGGGAAATGTACGGAGCATTGCTGAACGGAGGACGGTTGGTCATCGTTCCATCGCTTACCGCGAAGAGTCCAGATCGTTTCTTACAATTGCTTAAGGATCAGAAGGTCACCGTTTTGAACCAGACACCGACTTACTTCTACCAGTTGCTACAGGAAGAGCTCGGTCATCAGGCGGCAGAACTGAGCCTCCGTATGATTATCTTCGGTGGAGAGGCATTAGCTCCGGCCCTGCTCAAGGACTGGAGAACGAAGTATCCGCAAGTGCAGCTCATTAACATGTACGGCATTACCGAAACGACCGTGCATGTAACCTACAAGGAAATTACAGAGTTGGAAATTGAACAGGGCCGCAGCAATATCGGCACCACGATTCCGACGCTGCGAGCGTACATTTTGGATGAACAACGCCGTCCACAGCCGATTGGCATTCCAGGTGAACTCTATGTGGCGGGCGTAGGTCTGGCGCGAGGTTATCTGAACCGACCGGAATTGACGGAAGAGAAGTTTGTCGCTCATCCGTTCGAAGCAGGCGAGCGTATGTACCGCTCGGGTGACTTGGCACGCTGGTTGCCGGATGGCAGCATGGAGTATTTGGGACGGATTGACCATCAGGTAAAAATCCGTGGTTACCGTATTGAGCTAGGCGAAGTGGAAGCGAAGCTGCTCCATGCTCCGTCTGTAAGAGAGGCCGTTGTGCTCGCCCAAGAGGATGGAAGTGGACAAAAAGTGCTTGTCGGCTATTTCACAGCCGATCAGATGCTGACGGTAGGAGAGTTGAGAAAAGCCTTGGCTGCCGAACTGCCGGCTTATATGATTCCATCTTACTTTATGCAATTGGAACAGCTGCCTTTGACACCAAATGGCAAACTGGATCGCAAAGCGCTTCCGGCTCCGGAGGCCAATGTGCAGACTGGAGCGGTTTATGAACCGCCAAGGACGAAGGCTGAGGAAGCTTTGGCTTCCGTATGGCAAGGTGTGCTGGGAGCACAGCAGGTCGGCATCCATGATCATTTCTTCGACCTGGGTGGTGACTCCATCAAGGCGATTCAAGTGTCCTCGAGATTGTTCCAAGCTGGATATAAATTAGAGATGAAGGATCTCTTCAAATATCCGACAATTGCCGAGCTCAGCCCGTATCTTCAGGCAGCCGGACGTACAGCGGAACAGGGCGAAATTAAAGGTGCAGCAGAGTTAATGCCAATTCAGCGCTGGTTCTTTGAACGCCATACAGCGGAGCCGCACCATTATAATCATGCCGTCATGCTCTATCGGAAAGACGGCTTTGATGAGGCTGCACTCCGATTGACAATGGACCAAATTGCGATCCATCATGACGCGCTGCGCATGGTTTTCCGGCCTACAGAAGCTGGATACGCAGCTTGGAATCGGGGAACGGATGAAGGCGAGCTCTACACATTGGACATTGCTGATATGCGGCAGGCGGAAGACCAGACAGCTGCGGTTCAGGCCCAAGCCGATGCCATTCAGGCAAGCTTTGACTTGGAAGGTGGCCCACTGTTCAAGCTAGGCCTGTTCCATTGTGAAGATGGCGATCATTTGTTGATTGTCATTCATCACCTCTTGGTTGACGGTGTGTCCTGGCGCATCCTGTTTGAAGACATTGCAACAGGATACGAGCAGGCGTTGAATGGACAAACGATTGTTCTTCCGCAAAAGACCGATTCGTATCTTGTATGGTCCGAGCAAGCGGCGAAGTATGCAGCAGGTCCTGCCCTGGACGAGGAGCGTTCATACTGGCAGCAGATTGAGGAGACGCTTCTGGCTCCACTGCCCAAGGATAAGGATCAGGAGCCAGGCACCGTTCGGGATACCGAGTCGGTTACGGTAACGTGGTCTGCTGAAGAAACAGAGCTGCTGTTGCGACAAGCAAACCGGGCTTATCATACGGAGACGAACGATTTACTCTTGACTGCTCTGGGAGCAGCTATTCAGCGCTGGACAGGCATGGAGCAGGTTCTGGTTAACCTTGAAGGACATGGACGGGAAATGATCATACCAGATCTGGATATTACCCGTACCGTGGGCTGGTTCACAACTCAGTACCCTGTTCTGCTGAACCTGCAAGATGGGCAGGAAGTATCTACCCGGATCAAGCGCATCAAGGAGAATTTGCGAGAGGTTCCGCACAAAGGTATCGGCTACGGTCTGCTGAAATATATGGCACCGGAAAAAGACACTCGATTCAGCGTAGAACCAGAAGTTTCCTTCAACTACCTTGGACAGTTTGACCAGGATTTGGAGGGGAATGCTCTTAGCTTGTCTACACATTCAGTCGGTAAGGCGCTCAGCGATCACACACCGCAGCAATATGCTCTGGATGTGAATGGCATGATTGCTGAAGGACAGCTATCACTGACGATTACGTACAGCAACAGGCAGTATCGTAACGAGACGGTGAGTCATTTTGCTGAATTATTACAGTCAAGCCTTAGTGAGGTCATCCGTCATTGTGTGGCTCAGGAGCGTTCACAGCTTACACCAAGTGATGTTCTGTTCCAAGGATTAACATTGGAGCAGCTTGATCGACTCACGGCGCAGACGGCTCACATCGGAGAGATTGAGGATGTGTACAAGCTGACGCCAATGCAGAAGGGAATGCTGTTTCACAGCCTGCTGGAGCCGGACTCCTCTTCATACTTCGAACAGGCAACGTTTGAGCTGCGTGGTAGCTTCGATGTAGATATCTTCTTCGAGAGCTTCCAGGCTTTGGTGCAACGACATGCCATACTACGTACCGGATTTTACAACAACATTGCTGATGTACCGCTGCAAGTTGTCTTTAAGCAACGGTTAATCCCTCTGCACTACGTAGATTTGCGCGACGCATCTATGCAGGAACAAGAAGCCCGGATCAAGGCTTATATTGCTGAAGATATGGTTAAGGGGTTCAGCTTGTCAGATGATCCGCTGATGCGAGTGACCGTCTTGCAGAAGGATCAAAGCTGTCTTGTATTGTGGAGCTTCCACCATATTGTTATGGATGGCTGGTGTATCCCGATCATTACACAGGAGCTGTTCGATTATTATTCTGCCAAGAAACAGCAATTACAGCCTGTCCTGCCGCCAGCTCAGCCCTATAGCCGTTATATCGAGTGGCTTGATGCACAGGATGATCAAGAAGCTTCAACATATTGGAGCCAATATCTCGAAGATTATGACGGGAATACCGTATTGCCGGAAGGTAAAACGAAATCTCAAGCCAAAGAAGCGGGCTATGTCCTAAAAGAGCATGTTCTCCATCTGGGTGCATCTTTGACCGGTAAAATGGATGTTGTCGCGAAGCGCAATCACGTGACCGTCAACACACTCATGCAGACAGCCTGGGGACTGATTCTTCAACGTTATAATGCCAGCTCGGATGTGGTTTTCGGCGGCGTTGTATCGGGTAGACCTGCTGAGATTGCAGGGATCGAGAATATGGTGGGTCTGTTTATTAATACAGTACCTATCCGTGTACAGTCATCCAAAGACGAGGCTTTCGTCGAGGTAATGAAACGTACACAGGCACAATCATTGGCTGGTCGTGTCTACGATACCTATCCACTGTATGAGATTCAGGGGAAAACAACCCAAAAGCAGGACCTGATTTCTCATATTATGATCTTTGAAAATTACCCGCTCGACGAACAGGTGGAGCAATCGGGTAATCAAACGGAGGACAATCTCGAAGTTGCCAACTTCACCATGTTTGAACAAACCAACTATGACTTTAACCTGGTTGTGATTCCAGGCGAAGACATTAAGGTCTGCATTCGCTACAATGCTTCGGTCTACGAGCAAGAAAGCATTGTGCGAATCGGAGGACATTTATTGCAAATGCTCGATCAGGTAGCTACTCGTCCGCAAGCGACGATACAGGAGCTGGAGATTGTAACACCAGAGGAACGGACAAACCTGCTTGACTGGGGTGGCAAGGCTCATGTCTACCCAAGTGATCAGGGCCTGCATACCTTGTTTGAGGAACAGGTGGCCCGTACGCCGGATAAGATCGCGGCAATAAGCGGCGACATCCAGATCACATATCGGGAGCTGAACGAGCAGGCGAACAGACTAGCTTCCACCTTGATAGCCCAAGGACTACGGAGTGAACAAGTAGTGGGGCTGTTGGCGGATCGGTCAGTGGAACTGCTGGTTGCCATCATGGGGGTACTCAAAGCGGGCGGAGCCTATGTACCGATTGATCCTGAATATCCGCAGGAGCGGATTCAGTATATTCTGAAGGACTCTGGCGCTGAGATTCTGCTCACACAGAGCCACCTGACGAAACTAGCGGCCTTTGAGGGAATGGTTATGGAATTGGATGCCCCGCACATCTACGGAGCTGGAGTGAATAATCCTAATATTCCTGTGAGAGGAAACGATTTGGTGTATCTAATCTATACTTCGGGTACAACAGGAAATCCGAAGGGAACCATGATTAACCATAAAGGAATCGTGAACTACATCTGGTGGGCCAATAAAGTCTATTGTGCAGGGCAACCAACGGACTTCCCGCTGTATTCGTCCATTTCGTTTGACTTGACGATGACATCAATGTTTACTCCGTTAATAAATGGAGGAATAGTACGGATTTATGATGGTATAGATAAAGCGGAGGTTGTTCAGCATATTTTGCGCGAAAATGCGGTGGATATTCTCAAGCTGACGCCGACGCATCTCAGTCTGATTAAAGATATGACCATCCCGGTAGAGAGTCGCATTCAGCAGCTTATTGTGGGTGGAGAGAATCTGACCACACATTTGTCAAAAACGATTACCGACCTCTTTGGTGGCAATATCAAAATCTACAATGAATATGGACCAACCGAAACGGTCGTCGGCTGCATGATTCACCTGTACGATCCTGCGAAGGATACACGGGAATCCGTACCGATTGGTTTGCCGTCAGACAATATATACATTCATATCCTGGATGAACAGCTTCGTCTCGTACCGTTAGGTGTGGAGGGCGAAATGTACATCGCCGGGGACGGGGTAGCCCGTGGATACCTGAACCGTCCGGATCTTACCGCAGAAAAATTCATTAGGAATCCGTTCGCTGCGGAAGGAAATATGTATCGCACCGGAGATTTGGCTCGTCGCCTTCCTAATGGAGACATTGAGTACATTGGGCGTATTGACCATCAAGTCAAAATCCGGGGCTATCGTATTGAGCTTGGTGAGATTGAGGCCAAGTTGCTGGATATGCCCCTTGTCGAGGAAGCTCTCGTTGTTGCGTGGGCAGACGCCAATGGACAGAAGTCTCTGTGTGCTTACTTTGTAGCGGATCGCGAAATGTCTGTCAGCGAGCTGAGAAACGAACTGTCTGCCGGACTGCCTGCATATATGATTCCGTCTTACTTCGTACAACTGGACGTGATGCCTCTGACACCGAATGGCAAGCTGGATCGCAAGGCACTGCCTGAACCGAACTCGGGTATAAAGGCGGGAGCAGACTTTACCGCTCCGCGGACGGATGTGGAGAACATTTTGGCTTCAATCTGGCAAGGTGTACTTGGCGTGCCGCTTGTCGGCATTCATGATAATTTCTTTGAGCTTGGAGGTGACTCGATCAAATCCATTCAAGTATCCTCAAGGCTTCTTCAAGCAGGCTACAAGCTTGAAATGAAGGATTTGTTCGGTTATCCGACAATTGCAGAGTTGGCGCAGCGCGTTAGTGTGGTCAGCCGAATTGCGGACCAAAGCGAGGTACACGGATCGGTAAGACTGGGACCTGCTCAGCACAGATTCTTCGATGAACAGTCAATGGATCTGCATCACTTTAATCAGTCGGTCATGTTGTACCGACGGGATGGCTTCAATACCGATGCGCTCGCCGAGGTTGTTCGGACAATTGCAGAGCATCATGATGCTTTACGACTGGTGTTCCGCCAAGGAGAGCAGGGATTGGAGGCCTGGAACCGGAGCGTAGGTGAGGGTGAACTCTATAGCCTCCAAATCCACGACCTGCGGGATGAGACAGACCCGGCTTCAGCAATAGAAGCGGGTGCGGAAGCCATTCAGCGCAGCATCTCTCTGGAGGATGGACCTCTCTTTAGACTGGGTCTGTTCCGCTGTGCAGAAGGCGAACATCTGTTGATCGTTATTCATCATCTGGCTGTGGATGGCGTATCCTGGCGTATCCTCTTTGAGGACCTGCAGGAAGGCTACGAGCAGGCAGCACGTGGAGAAGCGGTCAAGCTTCCACAGAAGACGGATTCGTACCGTGCATGGGTTGAGGGAATCACACAATTTGCTAACAGCCCGGCGGCTGAACAAGAACTCAGCTATTGGGCAGAGGTAGAAGGAGGTGGCTTTGTCCCTCTTCCCAAAGACAAGGTAGATGGCGCTCTTCTCATCAAAGATAGCGAGGCTATCACGGTCAGATGGTCACCAGAAGAGACAGAGCAGTTCCTGAAAGAAGCGAACCGTACTTACAATACGGAGGTCAACGATCTGCTCCTGACGGCCCTTGGTATGGCTGTTCACGAGTGGACGGGAATCGAACGTGTAGGCATCCTTCTGGAGGGACATGGGCGGGAGCCTGTTGTACCGGAACTGGATATTACTCGCACAATAGGCTGGTTTACAAGTCAATACCCTGTCGCCCTTGAGATGGACGGGGAATTGGAGATCGGGGCCAGAATCAAGCATGTAAAGGAAGGCTTGCGTCGTATCCCGAACAAAGGTGTCGGATATGGGATTTTGAAATATTTAAGCGACAGTCCCGATGCCTCCTCCTTCTCGGCTGAACCGGAGATTACGTTCAACTACTTGGGTCAGTTCGATCAGGATCTTGCAGGAGGGACGATGGAAGTATCGCCTTACTCCGTAGGACCTGAGGTCAGTGAGCAGATGGTGCAGCATCAGGCATTGAACATTAATGGACTGATTGCCGAAGGGCAGCTTCAACTCTCGGTCAGCTATAACCATCATCAGTTCTACGGGGAGTCCGTGGCTAAGTTTGTTGGCATTCTGAAGAACTGTCTTAGTGAAGTCATTGGACATTGCGTAAGTAAGGAAAGAACAGAACTAACACCAAGCGATGTACTCCTCAAAGATATCAGCTTGGAAAAGATTGAGGAGTTAGAAGAGCAGACACGGCATATCGGTAGTATTGAAAATATGTATAAACTGACGCCGATGCAAAAGGGGATGTTGTTCCACAGCTTGCTGGAGGCTCATTCAGAGGTCTACTTTGAGCAGGCCACATTTGAAATTCAGGGAGTGTTCTATCCTGAGGTTTTCAAACGCAGCTTACAGCAACTGATGAAACGGCATGCCATATTGAGAACGAATTTCCATGCTGGATGGGGCGATTTCCCTATACAGATTGTGTTCAAAGAAAGAGCATGCGATTTCGTATACGAGGATTTGCATGAGCTGGATTCCGCTGAAATAGAAGCGCGTCTTGCAGCTTATGTTGCCCAAGACAAAGCAAGAGGCTTTGATCTTGCGAATGAAGCCTTGCTGCGTGTTGCTATTCTACGTACTGCAAAAGAGCATTACCATCTCTTGTGGAGCTCTCATCACATCATTTTGGATGGCTGGTGTATGCCACTTGTGCTCCAGGAAGTGTTTGAAACATACGGAGCTCTACGTGAGCAAAGGGAACCTGAGCTTCCTGTAGCAGCATCGTACAGCCAGTACATTCAATGGTTGGAGAAACAAGGCGAGGAAGAGGCATCCTCTTACTGGAGAGGGTACCTGGAAGGCTACGAGCAGCAGACGAAGCTGCCACAAGCCATCACACAGCCATCGGCAAAAGCAGAGGCCTATGTGTCGGAGAAGCTGGTATTCACGTTGGATGCGGAACTGACCGATCGCCTGGAACAGGTGGCCAAACAACATCAGGTGACGATGAATACGCTGATGCAAGCAGCCTGGGGAATCGTGCTGCAGCGCTACAATAGAAGCCAGGATATCGTCTTCGGAAGTGTGGTATCGGGAAGACCTGCCGAGATTCCGGGTATCGAAAGCATGATCGGTCTCTTCATTAATACAGTTCCAGTTCGGGTTCAGGCCGAGGGAAGCGATACGTTCTCCCATGTGATGAAAAGACAGCAGGAATTATATTTGGCAGGACATGCTTATGATTCCTATCCGCTCTATGAGATTCAAGCACAGAGCGAACAAAAGCAAGATTTGATTTCTCATATTATGGTGTTCGAAAATTACCCGGTAGAAGAGCATCTAGAAGAGAAAATTGCCAGTGAAGAGGCTGAATACAAAATTACAGATGTTCAGATGTTTGAACAGACGAATTATGATTTTAACCTTATTGTGCTGCCGGGACGTAGTCTGGAGTTCTTGTATCGATATAATGCTCGCGTCTATGACCGGGAGAGTGTGGAACGGATTCAAGGACACTTGACGAGAATTCTGACAAGCGTATCTGTACAACCTGCTATCCGTATTGATGAGCTGGAACTGATTACGCCAGAAGAGAAATCACAAATAATAGAGGTGTGGGGCGATACAGCAGCTCCTTATCCGCGTGAGCAGACCCTCCACGGTATATTTGAGGAAAAAGCTGCGCTCACACCGGATCGTACAGCACTTGTTTACGGAGAAACGAAGCTTACCTATGGAGAACTTCATCAGCAGGCGAACCGTCTTGCGCGTACACTGCGTGCCCAAGGGGTCAGACCGGACCAACCAGTTGGCATCATGGTCGAGCGCTCGCTTGAGATGATCATTGGTATTCATGCCATTCTAAAAGCTGGTGGGGCCTATGTACCGATTGATCCGGAGTTCCCAGAAGACCGTATTCGCCACATGCTGGAGGATTCGGGGGCGAAGCTTCTGCTGACGAAGAACCATCTTAAAGATCGGTTCCCGTTCACTGGCACGATCCTGGCACTTGATGATCCGCAGGCGTACCATGGGGATAGCTCGAATCTGGAGCCAATTGCGGGGCCGGAGCATCTGGCGTATATCATTTACACGTCAGGTTCAACCGGCAAGCCGAAAGGTGTAATGATTGAACACCGCTCTGCCGTCCATACGCTGAGTCAGCTGGAAGCTGAATATCCGATGTTGGCAGGCGACCGTTTCCTGCTCAAAACGACATTCACCTTTGACTTCTCTGTGCCAGAGCTGTTCTGCTGGTTCTTTGGACAGGGGACTCTCGTGATCCTGCCACAAGGCGTGGACAAAGACCCGATGGCACTGCTGGAGGCTGTGGATACGAACCGAATCACGCATCTTAATTTGGTGCCATCGATGCTCAGTGTGCTCGTTCAATACTTGAAAGAAAGCGGCACCCAAGGATTCCTTACTCTGAAATACCTGTTTGCCTGCGGCGAGACGCTGCCTGCCAAACTTGTAGAAGAGTACTATAAAGTATCTCCACACGCAGTACTGGAGAATATCTATGGTCCTACCGAAGCGGCCGTATATGCGACCCGATATACAACTAGCCCTGAGACTGCGGCTCTAACGCATGTGCCGATCGGCAAACCGTACGCTAACGTCCAAGTATGGATGATGGACAGCGCTTCTCAGGTATCACCTGTGGGGGTACCGGGAGAACTCTGCATTGCAGGCGAAGGGGTAGCGCGGGGGTATTTCAACCAGCCGGACCTGACCGCAGAGAAGTTCATTCCTCACCCGTACAAACCGGGAGCACGGATTTACCGAACGGGCGATTTGGCCCGATGGCTGCCAGACGGGAATATTGAGTATTTGGGACGGATCGATCACCAGGTAAAAATCCGGGGTTACCGCATTGAGCTGGGAGAAGTGGAGGCACAAATTCTGAGGGTGCCATCGGTGCAGGAAGCGGTTGTTCTAGCACTGGCTGACTCCAGCGGAAGTACTCAGCTTTGCGCATACTTTGTGGCCGAGGAAGGGCTCGCAGCGGGCGTATTACGCGAAGCACTGGGCAGCGAGCTGCCAAGCTATATGATTCCGTCTGCTTTCGTACAGCTCGCACAAATGCCGCTGAATCCGAATGGCAAATTGGATCGCAAAGCGCTACCGGCACCGGAAACCCTTCTGCGGAGCACAGCGGAGTATATCGCGCCGCGTACGCAGACAGAAGTAGAGCTCGCTCAGATTTGGTCCGAGGTGCTCGGCGTACAGGAAATCGGGATCAGAGATCATTTCTTTGACCTTGGGGGCCATTCCCTGAAAGTATTGGGCTTGATCCAAAGGATCTCGTCTAATATGGGCGTCCATCTCCCACTCCAGGCCGTGTTTAATCTGCCGACTGTGGAAGAAATGGCGCATGAAATTTTCAAGCTGCAGGCAACAACTACTGCCGACGAACAAGAAATGGAAATTATCCACTTCCCAGGGAAAGGAACGCTTAAAGTATTTTGCTTCCCTCCTCGGGTAGGTCACTCTCTGGGGTACTATGAGATGGCCAAGGAGCTGGATGGGCTTTGCGAGGTGTACGGGATGGAATTTATCGGCGATCGTTTCCAGGGCCAAGATATGCTGGATCGATACATCGATGCCATCGTGAACATTCAAGCCGAGGGCCCATATGTATTCCTTGGATACTCACTTGGAGGAAATCTCGCCTTCGAGGTAGCTAAAGCTATGGAAAGCCGAGGCTACCATGTTGGTGACATTATTATGGTAGATGCTATGAGAAAGATGTCCAAGGATGAATCGACACCTGAGGAGCTTGAAGAGATTGTCGAGACGGTGCTGGATAGCATTAGGGAGCAGTACAAAGTATTCCTCGCCGATCCAGCCGACAGGGAGCGAGTCATGGACAAAATGTTGGTTTACTCCACCTACCGCGATGAGCTTATTAACGCAGGTGAAGTTCATGCGAATATCCATGCTCTGATTGCAGAGGATGATAGTATTGGTCCGGATACATCATTAGATAAATTGTTATGGCAAAAGGCGACGCATGGTCAATACAAAGAATACGAAGTCATCGGAACGCATGATGTGCTGCTTGATTCCGGTTTTGTCGGGGAAAATGCTAAAGTACTGAAACAAATACTTGGTAAAATTGCAGAAGCTTCATCTAAAAACAAGCCTATTCTGTCCTAAGATCAATCAACGAGAATAGTGTAGGGTAGCAAAGACGCCCGGATTCCTTTATATAGAAGGAACTCGGGCGTCTTTTGTTTTTTTATGCTGTCCTTAACATATAAAGTCCCTAATCATCTGTGTATGCTTTAGACATGGTTGACTGAAAATGACTGGTGTCGGTGATGAGTTCACGGATGACCTGGATGACAAGCTCCGGTTGATCATGGATGATCATATGCTCGCTCTTCTTGGCAACAATAAATTTGCTGTTTGTAGAGATGTTAAGCATCTCGCGCTGTCCCATTTGCCAGCTTTGTTCGATCTGATCATTTCCGCGTTTACTAATACCGAACTGAGTCAAATCTTGTTGAACGCCCCGGGCAATTACACGTACAGGGAGGTTGCCCAGATGCTGTCCCCGTATGGCATCTTCGGTAGTGCTTGCTAGATCACCTTCCTCCGCAACAGATCGAAAGTACTTAGAAGAAGCGACAATATTCACAAAAGAGTTTCTATCTTGATATTCGACTCGACCCGTTAGCATAAAATTGGGAAACAGGCGAAATGCTCCTGACTTTTCTAGGAGAATGGATATTAACGGGGAGGGATTGACCTTAGGTCGTTCTTTGGCATAGATCTCATTTGTCCGGCGAGCGTCATTCTCAGGCCTGGCATCCACCAGAACCAATCCTGCCACTTCGTCTTTGTAGGTCTGCGCGTACAGTCTTGAGTACATCCCTCCGAGAGAATGGCCTACCAGGATATAAGGAGCTTGGATGTCTGCGTTTTTTAAGGCGAGATGAAGCTCCCGAACGATGTTTTCCCCGGTTCGTGGAGTAGCAGCCTCCTCGCTCCAGGCATAGCCTGCCCGGTCATAGGATACAACAGTGGCGAATGATGACAGCTTTTCAGGAATATCCCTCCAGGACAGGCTACTTTCCCCACTCCCTGATTCAAGCAATATTGTCGGAGAGCCGTTACCGAGTTTACGAATATGAAGTCGATAGCCCCCGGCATCGACTAATTCCCCCGGAGGCGGGTATTGTGATTTATCCTTTTTGGATGCAATCCACTCATACACAAATCCAGAGATCACGAAAAGTAGTAAGCAAGAGATGATAAGAAACACAATTCTCGTCCATGTTCGCCTTCGTTGTTTCATTAGAAAATCTACTCCTCTATATAGCTATAATTAATCATTACCTAAAGTTGCGTGAAACAAAAGCTGCTACCGCATGGTTTGTGGCTAGCTCCTTATCTTTTTACCCATCCTTTCTTTGTCAAATCATCAATATTAAAGAAAAAAACAGAATATGCACTTGAGTTGTAATAGCAACACACATGTCCGAGATAGGTGAATGAATGGATCTCACGGCGTTCTTAGATGCGGTAACTAAGTCCATTGGGCAAAAGTACAGGAGTACACAGGATCTCATTACAACAATACAAATAGTAAAAACAATTCATTAAAAAAGGGTTGCATTTAAATATTCAGAATGGTATACTCTAATTCCGGCCAAGAAATACAATAGCGAGCGAGTGTTACAAAAAAAGATTTTAAAAAATGCTTGCAAAGTTGGTTCGGACATGATATGATATAAGAGTTGATGAAGCGATAAACTTAATCAACAGAAAAGAATGTTTGATCTTTGAAAACTGAACAACGAGTGAGTAAAACGATTTTGTTCGCAAAATCAAACAAGAGATATTTTTTATCTCGTCAGTTTCAAAATGAGCTTATCGCTCTTTCTATAAACCAACTTCGGTTGGTCTTTAATGGAGAGTTTGATCCTGGCTCAGGACGAACGCTGGCGGCGTG
>RCUE01000212.1_pt1 | contig 19932 bp, 20 predicted proteins | sample 2166111 | NCBI WGS metagenome assembly RCUE01 (sample SAMN09930795, study PRJNA488358) | compost metagenome | feature: garden; material: soil; isolation source: compost soil in phenylacetonitrile-enriched culture | place: Germany: Experimental Botanical Garden Goettingen | collected 2016-01-27 | reverse complement strand
TGGGAGCTGATCGTGAAGCATTGGCAGCATTGTGCCGTGATATTACGGAGTCTGGCCAACTGGTTGAATTGGCCAACATCAACTGTCCCGGACAGATTGTTGTATCCGGTACAAAGGCGGGCGTAGCTGCCGTCGCTGAACGTGTGAAGGAAGCAGGCGGTAAGCGTGCTATTACTTTGGAGGTCAGCGGACCTTTTCATTCGTCATTGATGAAGGAAGCGGCGGACAAGCTCTCCGGTAAATTGGAGACTGTGAAATTTGCTGAAGCCCAGATTCCGGTTGTGACCAATGTGACAGCAAAACCTGTACGTGAGGGAAGTGAAATTCGCCAACTGTTGGTGGAACAGGTCTATTCTCCGGTACTATGGGAAGACAGCGTAGCATGGTTACTGGAACAAGGTGTGGACACCTTTGTTGAGTTTGGACCGGGAAGTGTTTTGACCGGACTGGTTAAAAAGATTGACAAAACGGTTAAGCTGTATAACATGAGTAGCCTGGAGTCGTTTGCTTCTATAACAGAAGCCCTGGAAGCCCGCTAAAAGTATTAATGATTGCCTTTACGGGTTAAATACTTGCAAGGGAGGACTATGATGTCTAAGCCATTGAGTGGAAAAACAGCGCTGGTTACGGGAGCGTCGCGCGGAATTGGCCGTAGTATCGCACTGGCGCTGGCTGAAGCAGGGGCTAATGTCGCAGTAAATTATGCTGGTAGCGAAGCGGCTGCGACTGAGGTAGCAGAGCTGATTCGTGCCAAAGGTGTAGAAGCTATTACAGTTCAGGCTAATGTGGGACGTGCTGAAGAAGCTGATCAGTTGATCAAGGATGTAATTGGCGCTTGGGGCAAGATTGATATCCTGGTGAATAATGCTGGCATAACAAGAGATAATTTAATCATGCGGATGAAAGAAGAGGAATTCGATCAGGTGATCGAAACGAATCTTAAGGGTGTGTTTAATTGTCTCAAGGCGGCCACACGCCCAATGATGAAGCAGCGTTCTGGACGAATTATCAATATCTCTTCCGTTGTTGGTGTACTTGGTAACGCAGGACAAGCCAACTATGTCGCTGCTAAAGCGGGAGTGATTGGTCTTACTAAATCCTCTGCTAGAGAGCTTGCCTCAAGAGGAATTACAGTGAACTGTGTGGCTCCTGGATTCATTGATACTGAAATGACGCAGGTGCTGGCTGATGATTTGCGTGACAATATGCTTAGCGGTATTCCGCTGGCCCGTCTTGGACGGCCTGAGGAAATTGCTGACGTGGTGCTGTTCTTGGCCTCGGATGCTTCCTCATATATGACGGGCCAGACTTTGCATGTGGATGGCGGCATGTATATGTAGTAGCATGTTGCCAATCTGCATGCCCCGATGAAGAGTTGTCAAAGAAAACTCTCTTCTATGGCATTTTAATTGTAATTTTCGTATAATACCTAAGAGGAGGTGAGCCGGATGTCCGATGTATTGGAGCGCGTAAAACGCATTGTCGTTGACCGTTTGGGAGCCGACGAAGCCGAAGTTACACTTGAAGCATCTTTTAAAGATGATTTAGGCGCTGATTCTCTCGATGTAGTTGAATTGGTAATGGAATTGGAAGATGAGTTTGATATGGAAATCTCTGATGAAGATGCAGAGAAAATTACAACTGTAGGTGAAGTTGTGAAGTACATACAATCTCATACCTAATTCATGTCATCAAAAGTCCCGTTCTGTTACAGGCGGGACTTTCTCCTAATTATACAGATTGAACTAAAGACGGAATTGCCGCGTGTTTTTGAGTCTGGCTCAGCTTCACTTAGTCAAAGGCTGAGAAGTATGCGGCATTACTAACTTTAGTTGATTCTATATTATTTTTACGCACAAGAGTGTGCGGTCTTAAAATACAATATGCAGTAGACATAGAGGTGATTATCTTTGAAACAACGTGTTGTCATAACAGGAATGGGTGTAATCACTTCGCTGGGACAGGATTTGAACACACTATGGGATAATCTGATGGCCGGAAAATCCGGCGTCAGTGAAATCGAAGCTTTCGATACAAGTGAGTACACTACGAAAATAGCCGCTTCCATTAAAGATTTTAATCCAGAGGATTATATTGAACGTAAGGATGCGCGTAAAATGGACCGCTTTGTGCAGTTTGCGGTTGCTGCTAGTAAATTGGCGCTTGAGGACAGCGGACTTGTAATCGGAGAAAATGCGGAAGCTGAGCGTGTTGGTGTATCTGTCGGTTCCGGTATTGGCGGATTGGGAACTTGGGAAGATCAGCACAACGCACTGATTGAAAAAGGACCTAAACGCGTAAGCCCTTTCTTCATCCCGATGATGATTGCTAATATGGGTTCCGGTCAAGTGTCGATTTCGCTCGGTGCTAAAGGCCCCAATACATCACCAGTTACGGCTTGTGCCACGGGCAGTCATGCTATTGGCGATTCCTTCCGCATGATTCAGCGCGGCGACGCAGACGCCATGATTTGCGGAGGAGCTGAGGCGACTATTCGTCCGATTGGTATGGCTGGATTTTGTTCCATGCGAGCGATGTCCACGCGTAACGACGAGCCTGAAAAGGCAAGCCGCCCTTTTGATACCGAAAGAGACGGGTTTGTTATGGGCGAAGGCTCTGGTGTTCTTATTCTGGAATCGTTGGATCATGCTTTGAAGCGTGGTGCGCGTATTTACGGTGAAGTGATTGGCTACGGTCTTTCTGGCGATGCTCATCATATGACGGAGCCTGATCCAGAGGGAGCGGCACGCTGCATTAGAATGGCGATCCGTGATGCCGGATTGAATCCTGAGGAGATTGATTATATCAATGCACATGGTACGTCTACGCCAGTCGGTGATAAATCCGAAACGGAAGCAGTTAAGAAAACGCTTGGAGATCATGCCTATAAGGTAGCGATCAGCTCAACTAAGTCGATGACAGGGCATTTATTGGGTGCAGCGGGCGGCGTTGAAGCCGTGATCTGTGGTCTCGCCCTTCAGCACCAGACGATTCCGCCAACGATTAATTTGGATAATCAAGACCCGGCATGCGATCTTGATTATGTACCTAATAAGCCGAGAAAAGCGGAACTGAATGTGGTTATGTCCAATTCCTTTGGTTTTGGCGGTCACAATGCTACGGTTATTCTAAAAAAATATGAAGCATAAGGGGTCAGTTCGTTGAGTGGAGACTTGAAGCAATTACAGCAGAAACTTCATATTCAATTCAACAATCGGCAGCTTCTGAAGCAGGCCTTTACGCACGCTTCCTACGTAAACGAACATCGGTTCAGTCAGCATGCAGACAATGAGCGTCTTGAATTTTTAGGTGACGCTGTTCTGGAACTGACGGTGTCCGAGCAATTGTACAATCAGTACCCTAACCGACCCGAAGGCGAACTCACCAAGCTGCGTGCAGCTATTGTCTGTGAGCCTTCTCTGGTGAAGTTTGCTGTCGGACTTGAGTTTGGGCAATATGTGCTGCTTGGAAAAGGTGAAGAGTTGACAGGTGGACGTACTCGTCCGGCTCTGTTGGCTGATGTATTCGAAGCGTTCGTAGGTGCGCTTTATTTGGATCAGGGTCTGGAGGCCGTCCGTTCGTTTTTGGAACGTTATATTTTTCCTCAAATTGTATTAAACGGTAAGCTTCAGATGAGTGATTTCAAAACAGAGCTTCAGGAACTGACGCAGCATCATAACATGGGGATGCTTGAATACAAGATTGTAGAGGAGCGCGGACCAGCCCATGAGCGCGAGTTTGTAGCCGAGGTATATATGGACAGCGAACGGCTAGGGGCAGGTACGGGGCGCTCCAAAAAAGAAGCTGAGCAGCAAGCGGCGGCAGTAGCTTTAAACCGTTTGAAGCTGGCAGAATCGTAATCGGTACCTGAGCAGCCCGGACGGGTTACGCAAGCAGGGGGCACAAAGTAAGAGCAAAGGGCAGTCCGCGGGGAGTCCCGGCCCGTAATGGCGAATGGACTGCGTTTTGCTCTTTTTTCGTGGCTTTGCTGGTGTAATGTGAGTGTTGGTACTGTGCTTTAAACAAGCTAGTTTATGCTACAATAGGGATAATTCATATCAATCAGGTAAACGGTGTTGTACAAGCATATTTGAAATGTTAGAGGTGAGATTGAGCATGTTTTTAAAGCGCATTGAGCTGGCGGGCTTCAAATCGTTTGCAGATAAAACGGAAATGGAATTTGTCCGCGGCATTACGGCAGTCGTCGGACCTAACGGAAGCGGAAAAAGTAATATTTCCGACGGGATTCGTTGGGTGCTGGGCGAACAGAGTGCCAAATCACTGCGTGGCGGCAAAATGGAGGACATTATTTTTGCAGGTAGTGATGCTCGTAAGGCTGTTAATTACGGTGAAGTATCGCTTACGTTGGATAATGAAGATCAGGCGTTGCCTCTGGATTTTGGTGAAGTCACGGTAACGCGACGTGTACATCGAAGTGGGGATAGTGAATATTTCATTAATCGGCAATCATGCAGACTCCGAGATATTACAGAGCTGTTTATGGATACAGGGATTGGTAAAGAAGCTTATTCCATTATTGGGCAGGGACGCATTGAAGAAATCCTAAGTACTCGATCTGAGGATCGTCGAGGTATTTTTGAGGAAGCCTCGGGTATCGTAAAATATAAATCCCGTAAAAAAGATGCGGTTCGCAAGCTGGATGAGACGGAGCAAAATTTGCTGCGTATTCACGATTTAGTTAGTGAACTGGAAGATCAGATTGGACCGCTTAAGGAGCAGTCTGAAAAGGCGATTCATTTTAAAGAGCTACGCGGTGAATTGAAATCAAAAGAAATCTCTATGTACGTCCATCAAATTGAACAAATTCATACTTCGTGGAGCGATGCGACTTCCAAATTAGCTTTGCTGCAGCAGGAGCAACTTCAGTTGTCTACGGTGGTCTCCCGCCATGATGCGATGCTGGAAAGCGACCGCAACGAATTACGCCAGCTGGAAGAGCAGGTAGAACAGTTGCAAAGGGATCTGCTGCAATACAGTGAAGCGACGGAGAAAAGTGAAGGCTACGGCGAATTGCTCAAAGAGCGCACACGCAATCTGGCGGCTAATCGGGAACAGCTGATCTTATCACTTAGCACAAGCGAATCACGGCATTCCGAGCGCAAGAGTGAACTGGATCAGCTGAACGAAAAGCTGTCTGCACTGAATGTAGAGCTTGACGAGTTGCGTGCACGGCTGTCTGACGAAGAGGCCAAACTGATTGGAGTTACAGGCGGAATCAGCCAGGAGCAGGAAGAAAGCCTAAAGGGTGGTCTGCTGGAGCTGATGAATCAGATGGCGCAGGCGCGTAACGAAATTCGTTATACAGACCAACAGAAGGAAGCATTGGAACGGCGTGTGACTCGCGTAAGTGACGAATCCGGCAAATGGGAAGCCCAGAAAGTACAACTTGAACAGCGCAAAAAGGGATTGGAAGCTGCGGTTCAGAAGCTGGGGCAGGAAATCAGTAGTTTGCGTAGTGGCTATATTCAGGGAAGTGAAAAGTACCAGGCCCTGCAAAAACTACTGGAAGAAAACCAGGGCACGGTTCGTAAATGGGAACAAAAACGTGAGGCTCAAATTTCACGGCGAGATACGATGAAAGAAATGCAGGATGACTTTGACGGCTTCATGCTCGGAGTTAAAGAGGTGTTAAAGGCTTCACGCAAGGGGACTTTGCACGGTGTGCATGGAGCAGTAGCAGAGCTGATTCGGGTACCTGAGCATTTAGAGCAGGCGATGGAAACCGCTTTGGGCGCTTCAGTTCAGCATATTGTGATGGAAAATGAATCGGTATCCAGACAGGCGATCAGTTTTCTAAAGCAACGTCAATTGGGCAGAGCGACATTCTTGCCTATGGACGTTATCCGCCCGCGTCAGATCGGTGCTGGAGAACGTCAAATTGTGGAAAGCGCAGAAGGCTTTGTCGGGATCGGTGCAGATCTTATTCAGTACGATGATCGATATGCCGGAATCGTAGGCAGTCTCTTAGGGAATGTGGTCATTGCCCGTACGCTGGAAGATGCCAATCGTATTGCGGCCCGTTGTCAATATAGATATCGTGTTGTCACGCTGGAAGGCGATGTTGTCAATGCAGGTGGTTCCATGACTGGGGGGAGCCAGTTCAAGAAAAATGCTAACCTGCTGGGCCGTAAACGTCAGCTGGATCAGTTGGATCAAGACATTCTAGATACGGAACAGCAAATTGCAAGGTTGCGCCAGAGTGCAATAGATACCAAACGACAGTTGGAGGAGACACAGACCCGTCTGGATGAATTGCGCCAGGGCGGCGATGTGAAGCGGACCGAAGAGCAGCAGATGGCAATGGAGCTCAAACAACTTGAGCATGAACTTCGTCATGTTCTGGAGCAGGTAGCTGCGTCTGGCCAGGAGAAAAAAGGCTTTGACCAGGAAATCAAGGAGTTGGAAGCTTCCCGTGCAGAAGCACTGGTAAAGTTGGCTGCGCTGGAGGAAGAAGAGAAGAAAACGCATCAAGCCATTCACGCTGCCGAATTTGCGCGTAAAGCGAATGAATCAGCCAAAGAGCAGCTGCAAGGAGAGCTCACCAATCTCAAGGTAAGAGAAGGCAAGTTGGACCAAGAGCGCTTTTCATTGGAAGAGCAGATTCGCAGACTGCGTGGGGATTATGATACCCTTGGTAAGGATTCAAGACAAAACAAGACCTTGCTTGCTTCCATCGAAGCGGATTTGCTCACCAATGAGCAGGAGACCGTGAAACAAATTGAGAATCTCAATCAATACCGTTTGAAAAAGGAAGAAGCTGCAGAGCAATTGGAATTCAAACGGGCTGCACGCAGCAGCTTGTCCAAAAAACTGGAAGCTGCTGAGAATGACACAAAAGAACAGCGAATTCAGCTTAAGTCGGTGGAGGAACTGCTTCGCCAAACAGAAATTGGAGTAAACCGACTTGATGTGGAACTGGAAAATGTTTTGAAAAAATTAAGTGATGATTATGAACTCAGCTATGAGCTGGCCAAGCAGCGTTACCCTATACCGGAAGATATTGAAGGTACGCAGAGTGAGGTGGAAAGGCTCAAACGCGGGATCTCTGCGCTGGGTGAGGTCAATCTGGGTGCTATTGAGGAATACCAGCGTGTACATGAGCGTTATACGTTTCTTGATGAGCAAAAGTCTGATTTGGTAGAGGCCAAGACAACGCTCTATCAGGTTATTCGTGAAATGGATGATGAAATGTCCAAGCGCTTCAAGACCACGTTCGATGCGATTCGTCGCGAATTTGGAACGGTTTTCTCCAAACTGTTCGGAGGCGGACGTGCAGACCTTGTGTTGCTTGATCCGGAACGATTGCTGGAGACGGGCATTGACATTGTAGCTCAGCCTCCAGGCAAAAAACTTCAAAACTTACAGTTGTTGTCAGGCGGTGAACGGGCTCTAACAGCAATGGCTTTGTTATTTGCCATTTTACACGTTAAACCTGTTCCATTCTGTGTACTCGATGAAGTAGAGGCTGCATTGGACGAAGCAAACGTGGTGCGTTTTGCCCAGTATTTACGAGAATTCTCGGAGCAGACACAGTTCATTGTAGTCACACACCGCAAGGGCACAATGGAAGAATCTGATGTGCTGTACGGGGTTACGATGGAGGAAGGCGGGGTTTCCAAACTCGTATCTGTCAAGCTGGACAACGATGAAGCTGAGATTGCCTGACATTAAACAACATACTTTCAGACCAACGGAGGGAATCCATGAGTTTCTTTAGGAAATTGAAGGAAAGCATTGCAAACAAAACTGAATCGGTCACAAAACAGTTCAAAGATGGTTTGGAAAAAACGCGTAAAGGTTTTGTTGAAAAAGTAACGGACTTGATGATTCGCCGTAAAAAGATTGATGAGGAATTTTATGAGGAACTGGAAGAAATTCTGATCGGAGCGGACGTAGGCGTCAACACGGTTATGAACCTCATTGAAGACCTGCGAGAAGAAGTGAAAAAGCGCAAAATTGAGGATGCATCCGAATTACAGCCTGTATTGTCGGAAAAGCTGTCCGAGTTGCTGCGGGGGAATGACAACAGTCAGCTCAAAATGAGTCCTGACGGAATTACAGTCATTCTATTCGTGGGAGTCAATGGCGTCGGCAAAACGACAACCATTGGCAAGTTAGCTCATCGTTTTAAACAAGAGGGAAAAAAAGTATTATTGGCTGCCGGAGATACGTTCCGGGCGGGTGCGATCGAACAGTTGGAGGTATGGGGCGAGCGGGCAGGTGTAGAGGTTATTAAGCAGCAATCCGGTTCCGATCCGGCTGCAGTTATGTTTGATGCCGTACAGGCTGCCAAGCAGCGACAAGTGGATGTTTTGTTGTGTGATACCGCAGGACGTCTTCAGAATAAAAGCAATCTGATGGAGGAACTGAACAAAATTTTCCGTGTGATTCAACGCGAAATTCCAGATGCTCCTCATGAAGTGTTGTTGGTACTTGATGCGACGACTGGACAAAATGCACTTAACCAAGCCAAGCTGTTTGGTGAGAAAAGCGGTGTAACCGGGCTGGTACTAACGAAGTTGGATGGTACAGCGAAGGGCGGGATTGTTGTGGCCATCCGTCAGGAGCTGAATTTGCCTGTTAAGCTGGTGGGCTTAGGTGAAAAAGTGAATGATCTTCAACCGTTTGATTCCGAGCAATTCGTTCATGCGTTGTTCGCGGGGTTGATTCAGGAAGAGACGGTCGAAGCAACTGCTACAGGCGAGGAAGAACAGAACTGATACGTTTAAAGTGGGCTTTCATGCTACGTTTGGGATAACTAAGTAGCCATCCTGTTGCTGTTCAAGTTTGCCCAGATGTATAATGAAAGCAAGAGGTCTGTCGATGTCGTATATGTAATGTATCTTGTATGTAAAATATAAATCAGGAAGCCGGGTGAAAAACCGATGGCAAACACCTATACCTACTCCCGACGGGAAGAAGTAGCCAACGCCATTACACATGGAATTGGAGCCGTTTTAAGCGTGGCAGCGCTTGTGTTGCTTATTGTTTTTGCTAGCATGAAAGGAACCACTTGGCATGTCGTCAGCTTTACGATTTACGGGATTACGATGCTGTTGTTGTACACCAATTCAACGTTGCTTCATAGCCTGCGTGAAGGAAAAATGAAGGATTTGTTCGAAATATTCGATCATTCTTGCATTTACCTGTTTATTGCAGGTAGCTACACCCCGTTTATGCTCGTTGCACTGCGAGGTACTCTGGGATGGACACTGTTTGGAGTGATTTGGGGGATTGCACTGTTCGGTGTGTTGTTCAAGGCGTTCTTCACCAAGCGCTTCCTGTTTATGTCTACCGTGTTTTACATTGTGATGGGCTGGCTCATCACCATTGCCTGGAATCCTCTGGTTGCGACTGTTCCCGCCGGAGGGATGACGTTATTGTTCGTAGGTGGCCTTATGTATACGTTGGGCACGATTTTCTATGTGTGGCGGGCATTTCCATATCACCATGCGATCTGGCATCTGTTTGTTTTGGCAGGCAGCATACTTCATTTTCTGGCTGTTCTGCTGTATCTTACTCCAGTAAGGGTTTGAGTGAGAGGGGCAAAAAAGTCGATCTATTCTCCCGTTTAAGGGCAGTGGATCGGCTTTTTTTTGTATGACAAGGGATAACGCTTGACATCTTCTTTTCTTTTAGGTATCATAAGGAACGTTGAAAAGAACTGTAAAGTGTTTTTCCTTGACGATGGAGGTATACAAGATGAGTCAGGAGAATCGGCTGGAAAAGACAAACCGGATTAACCGACTGTTTGACTTCTATGAACCTCTGCTTACAGAGAAGCAACAGATGTTTTTAAAATATTACTTCCATGATGATTTTTCTTTAGGGGAAATTGCATCGGAATTTCAAATTAGCCGTCAGGCAGTATATGAACATATTAAACGTGCTGAACAGGTATTGGAAATGTACGAGGAAAAGCTTGGTTTGCTAAGTAAGTATGAGCGCAGAATCCAAGATCTCGATGAATTAAATAAGACGTTGTATGAGGCATTCGGTAAAATCAGTGAGTCCGATGAAGGTACTCTGCAACATGTCCATCAAATTGTAAATCGCCTGCAGGAACTGTAGGACATATAGATTAAGAACAAACAACCCTGGTAGACAAGGAGGTGCGAAAGTATGGCATTTGAAGGATTATCGACTCGCTTGCAAAATGTATTCAGTAAACTGCGCGGTAAAGGAAAAGTGTCTGAGGATGATGTAGCTCAGGCGATGCGCGAAGTACGATTAGCTTTGCTTGAGGCGGACGTTAACTTCAAGGTTGTAAAGGACTTTATTGCCAAGGTAAAGGAGAAATCCGTTGGTAAGGAAGTGATGGACAGCTTTACGCCAGGCATGGTCATCATCGACATCGTGAACAAGGAACTGACCGAGTTGATGGGTGGCAGTCAGGCCAAGCTTGCCAAAGCAAACAAACCGCCTACGGTCATTATGATGGTGGGTCTCCAGGGCGCAGGTAAAACGACGACATCTGGTAAACTGGCGAAATTGCTGCAAAAGCAAAATCATCGCCCATTGCTTGTAGCTGGTGATATTTATAGACCAGCCGCGATCAAGCAGCTTCAGGTTCTTGGGGAGCAGATTAATACTCCTGTATTTACTCTGGGAGATCAGACAAGCCCAGTGGAAATCGCAAAACAGGGTTTGCAGCATGCTAAGGATAATGGAAATGACTACGTTATTATAGATACTGCCGGTCGTCTTCATGTTGATGAAGAGCTCATGGAAGAGTTGCGCCAGATTCATACCAACGTCAACCCGGATGAAGTTTTACTGGTTGTAGATAGCATGACGGGGCAGGACGCGGTTAACGTTGCGGAGCACTTTAATACTAGCCTAGAGTTAACGGGAGTTGTACTGACAAAGCTGGATGGCGACACTCGTGGTGGTGCAGCTTTATCGGTTAAAGCTGTAACGGGATGTCCGATCAAGTTTGCTACATTGGGTGAAAAGCTGGATGCGATGGAGCCGTTTCATCCTGAACGGATGGCTTCACGGATTTTAGGTATGGGTGACATGTTGTCCCTGATTGAAAAAGCGCAGTCCAATATCGACGCCGATAAGGCGAAGGAAATGGAACGGAAAATGCGTAATGCCGAGTTTACTTTCGAAGATTTTCTGGAGCAAATGGATCAAGTTAAGAAGCTTGGCCCAATCGACCAGATTCTTGATATGATTCCCGGTATGGGCAACATGAAGCAAATGAAAGATATCAAAGTGGATGACAAACAGATGGGCCGAATTGAGGCTATCGTTCATTCTATGACCACACAGGAGAAGCAAAACCCAGACATGATTAATCATAGCCGTCGCAAACGTATTTCTGTAGGCAGTGGAACATCACTGGCTGAGGTAAATCGTCTGATAAAGCAATTTGACGAAATGCGTCGCATGATGAAGCAGTTCTCAGATATGATGGGACCTAAGGGTGGCAAAAACAAGGCTATGAAGCAGTTGAAGAGTATGGGTAAAGGTATGAAGTTTCCTTTCCGCTAAGGCCAATAGGCCCTTGGAATTATGGATAACAATATACAGTCTACTTTTTGAAGGAGGTGAATTTTCGTGGCAGTTCGTATTCGTCTGAAACGTATGGGTGCACATAAAGCTCCTTTCTATCGCGTCGTGGTATCTGATTCTCGTTCCCCGCGTGACGGTCGTTTTATCGAAGAAATCGGTTACTACAACCCAATCACAGTACCAGCGGTTGTAAAAATTGATGAAGATAAAGCGCTGAAATGGTTGCAAGATGGTGCACAAGCATCCGACACAGTCCGTAACTTGCTTAGCAAAGCGGGCGTAATGAAAAAGTTTCATGAGTCTAAACTACAGAAATAAGGTGCTGATACGGAGGGTCAACCATGGAAGAATTAGTGATAATCATTGCTAAGGCTTTAGTCGATCATCCGGAAGATGTAACCGTGAAGACCTTGGAGAAGGATCGGCTTGTTGTATATGAGCTTAGTGTACATCCTGAGGATGTAGGCAAGATCATTGGTAAGCAGGGTCGTATCGCCAAGGCGCTTCGCACTGTGGTTGCATCAGCAGCCGTTAAGATGGATAAACGGGTTACCGTAGACATCATATCTTAAAGATATACGAAAGTGGGTTAGGATGTATGTCCTAACCCTTTTTCGTACATGATGAAGATGATATGGAGCGGAGCCGATTATATGCAGGAGGAACACGATGCAGCAAATGTTTAATGTCGGGAAAATTGTGAATACACATGGAATTCGCGGTGAGCTAAAAATATTAACGACAACTGATTTTCTTGAGGATCGTTTTGCCAAAGGCAGCGAGCTATTGATTGTTCCAGCAGATGGCAAAGCACCGATTCCCGTAACTGTAGAAACAGCTCGTTTTCAAAAAAATATGGTTGTCGTAAAATTTAAGGAATATCACAACATCAATGATGTTGAGAAATATAAAGGTACTTTGTTAAAGGTCTCTGCTGAACGGTTAGGAGAATTGGAAGAAAACGAGTTTTACTTTCATGAAGTAGTCGGTATGGAAGTAGTAACGGAAGACGGAAATAAGCTCGGTGAGGTAAAAGAAATTTTGACACCGGGAGCGAATGATGTATGGGTAGTCCAAATGCCTAAAGGTAAGGAACTGCTATTGCCGTATATAGAGGATGTTATTTTGGATGTAAACGTGCGCGAAAAACGGGTTACAGTACGATTAATGGAAGGTCTGCTGTAATGCGGGTGGATGTACTGACCCTGTTTCCAGAGATGTTTGATGGCGTTTTTAATGCAAGCATTCTGGGAAAAGCAAGGGATAAGGGGATTGTATCACTGCAAGCGGTTAATTTTCGACAGTATGCCGGCAACAAGCATGGGCAAGTGGATGATACGCCCTATGGTGGTGGAGGCGGTATGGTTTTGAAGCCAGACCCTATTTTTGCTGCCGTGGAAGCGCTGTTGGATAAACCAGAGCAATCAACATTTCAAACTGCCGTTGAAGGTATTCGACATGAAGATGCCGAACATAACGCAGACATAAAAACTCCGCGTATTATTTTGATGTGTCCACAAGGAGAGACTTTTACGCAAAAAAAAGCGGAAGAGCTGGCCAAAGAGGACCATCTTATTTTTATATGTGGACATTATGAGGGTTATGATGAGCGTATTCGAAAGCATCTGGTGACGGATGAGCTTTCGATCGGAGATTATGTATTGACTGGTGGCGAGCTGCCAGCCATGGTCGTCATTGATAGTGTGACACGGTTGTTACCAGGAGTGTTGGGTAATGAAACGAGTGCGGTAACAGATTCGTTTAGTACAGGACTATTGGAATACCCCCATTATACTCGGCCTGCTGAGTTTCGGGGCTGGAAAGTGCCGGATGTACTCTTATCAGGGCATCATGTCAATATTGACTCTTGGAGACGACAAGAGGCGTTACGTCGTACGATGGAACGTCGACCGGACTTGCTGGAACAGGCTGAACTGACAAGCAAGGAGCGCGCGTGGATTGAGGAGCAGCACCAATCGGACAGTTCGAGGGACAAGCGATAAAGCACTATTAACATGAGTGGATTTGAAAGCAGGCAGGGACCTGTTTTATAATGAAGTCAATTAAATAATGTTTGGTCAAATCCCTTTTTGTTGTTGCAATGCGGTAACCTCCATGATACAATACATCTGTTGTGTGTAATACGGTGGTCCTCTGTGGATGATGAAGGAAACGGTTGTGTTTCCAGAAGAAGCATGAACACCTGTACGGAAGGAGGGAGTCATAGATGAATATCGTCCAAGCGATCACTGAAGAACAACTGCGTAAAGATTTGCCTAACTTTCGTCCTGGTGACACTTTGAAAGTGCACGTGAAAGTTATTGAGGGAACTCGTGAGCGTATCCAGTTGTTTGAAGGTGTTGTAATTAAACGCCGTGGTGGTGGAATCAGTGAGACTTTTACAGTTCGTAAAATTTCTTACGGTGTAGGTGTGGAAAGAACTTTCCCGCTTCATTCCCCAAAAATCGATAAAATCGAAGTGGCTCGCCGTGGTAAAGTGCGTCGTGCGAAGCTTTATTATCTTCGTGAACTGCGCGGTAAAGCAGCGAGAATTAAAGAAATTCGTCGTTAATACAACGAATAACGAAAGGGGCTTGGTTACAAGCTCCTTTCGTTTTTTCTACGTACATAGGGAACTGTGGATTATTGACCGTAAAGAGAGGACAGTGAGCTATGGAGCAAGAAGTAGGACAAGGAGCTGTACAGCAGCCAACTGATCAGGATGGTACGCCCAAGCGTAAACCAAAAAATGAGATTTTTGAGTGGCTCAAGGCCATCATTATTGCGTTAGTGCTTGTCTTTTTAATCCGCTGGCTTCTCTTTAAGCCGTTTATTGTGGATGGCCCGTCGATGCAGCCTAACTTTCATACCGGAGAACGCGTCATTGTAAATGAGATTTTGTATGATTTCCGTGCCCCTAAACCAGGCGAAGTGATCGTGTTTCATGTGCCGGAGGAAGGAAGAGACTTTATCAAACGCGTCATTGCCGTTGAAGGAGATACGGTCAAGGTAGAAGGTGACACAATTACAGTAAATGGCAAGCCGATTCAGGAATCTTACCTGAAAGCTCCTTTGGAAGAAGCGCATCAAAATGGCGAGCTTTACAACAAGTTTACAAATTTTCCAAATGAGAAGTTTAAGGATGGAAAAGTTCCGGCTGGGCATATTTTTGTAATGGGAGATAACCGTTCCAATAGTACAGACAGTCGGATGATCGGATATATTGATTTGAAAGAAGTCGTGGGTCGGGCTGACGTTATTTTCTGGCCGGCGAAAGATATGCAGTGGATTAACCACTAGAATAACTAATAAGCAGCATAGCTGCCGTAATCCTAACTATGATCCTAAGGGTGAAAGTAGGGGTTACGCTCAATGGGGTGATGACGGTGACGATTCAATGGTTTCCTGGTCACATGACCAGAGCGCGCCGCCAAATTGAAGCAAAATTAAAGCTGATTGATTTGGTTATTGAGCTGATTGATGCTCGATTGCCGCTCTCCAGCCGAAATCCAATGATTGATGATATTTTGCAAGGCAAGCCGCGAATGATTATATTGAATAAAGCAGATTTGGCGGACCCCGTAGTATCACAGCAATGGATTGCCTACTTTAAGGAACAGGGGCATGTGGCCTTACCAGTGGATGCCACAACTGGAACGGGGCTAAAAGAAATCCCGATTCAGGCTAAGCTGTTGCTTAAGGAAAAGATAGATCGGCAGATTCGGAAGGGAATGAACCCGCGTCCTATGCGTGGGTTGATTGTTGGTATTCCGAATGTCGGTAAATCGACACTGATCAACCGAATGGCGGGACGTAATATTGCAGCTACGGGTGACCGTCCAGGGGTAACGAAGGCACAGCAGTGGATCAAGATCGGTGAAATTGAATTGCTGGATACACCAGGTATTCTATGGCCTAAATTCGAGGATCAGAATGTAGGCTATCGTCTGGCTGTTACAGGTGCGATCAAGGAAGAAATTCTGAATGTCGAGGATATTGCTTTTTTTGCGACTAAATATTTGGTCCAGTACTATTGGGATGTAATGGCAGAGCGCTTTGAGCTCACCAAACGTCCTGAAGATACAGAAAATCCTGATGAAATTGTCAACGTCATGGAAGCGATCGGACGTAAACGCGGCTGTATTGTTAGCGGCGGACGTGTGGATCTTGAAAAGGCGTCAAAAATCATTTTGCGTGAGCTGCGTGCAGGGAAGCTGGGACGGTTCAGTCTGGAAGCTCCTTACTGATTCTACAGGTACACCGATACAGAACATAGCACTTTGTGGCAAGGAAGAACCTTCCCCATCTCTCCGGAGAGGAGGAAGGTTTTTTTGGTATTTGAAGGCAGTTAGAAAAGGGTTTTGGACGATGAAGGTCTGTGGTAAGCTGAATTCAATCGCTAGAGCTACGGCATGAATGACGCGTTAAACTACATATAGATGGGCAGGTATTGAATATGGAAGATAAAGAGATTGTAGTGAAGGACATGCTACATTATGAAAAAAAATGCTGGGAGCAGTCTTGTGAGCGGATTGCAGGAATTGACGAGGTAGGTCGCGGATGTCTGTTTGGTGATGTTGTGGCCGCAGCAGTCATTTTACCAGTGGGTGAGTTACTGGAAGGTGTGGATGATTCCAAAAAATTGACGGATAAGAAGAGAGAAGCGTACTACGAGCTGATTATGGAGAAGGCCATTGCTGTAGGAGTTGGCTATGTAGATGCGCAGACGATTGATGATATCAATATTAAGCAAGCAGCTCGTTTGGCTATGAAGCAGGCTATTGAGGCTTTACATGTGTCTCCTGATTATTTACTGGTGGATGCAGAAAAGGTAGATGTGCCTATTCCTCAGCTCTCTATTATTAAAGGAGATGCGAACAGTCAGTCTATTGCGGCGGCCTCTATCATCGCCAAGGTAACCCGTGATCGGCTGTGCAAAGGTGAATGGGATGCGAAGTATCCGGAATATGGGATCGGTATACATAAAGGTTACGCTACCAAGTTGCATAGGGAACAAATTTTGGCGCTAGGACCTACAAAGATGCATAGACGCAGCTTTCTGGGCAATCTGTTGACGGAGCAACCGACGTTGTTTGATCTGTAGATACTTATTATGAATCAGGACAATACCGATATAAAGTATATCTAATATTACAGACCCTTTTGAGTAGGGGGAGAGTGAGAGGAGGGGCGATATGAACATCGGATCTGTATTTCGGGGATTACTTGGAGATGTGAAGGCGGGAGAGGCAAAAAAACTTGATATGCAGCCAGGCCAGGTCGTAAGAGGAGTCGTATTAAAGGTGTCTGAGGACGGCGACGAGGCTGTATTGCAAATACAAGGTTCTCAGGTCAGGGCAAAGCTGGAGACCCCTCTTCAACCTGGGCAGACTACAACGTTTCAGGTTCAACCGGCTTCCCCCAGCGGAATGACGGTGCTTAAACCTTTGAACGATGTGGCCAATACACCACAGCAAACCGTAGCGCTGACAGATGTATTGGAATCGGTGGGACTGCCGGATACAGCTCAGAACAGGGAGCTTATACAGGCAATGCAAAAGAATGGTGTGCCGTTGACATCGGAAAATGCGGCTTCTTTGCGAGAAGCTATGGCGAAGCAAAGCGGCAATGTACAATTGGGAACGTTTGTACAGGCGGCGGCAGTTGCCTTTCAGCGGGGACTTCCATTGACGGCAGAAAGCATAAACGGATTGCGTCAAGCGATGTTTGGGCCTCCTTTAAATGATCTGTTGTCTTCGCTGGAGCAAGAACTTGAAGCGGTGTTAAAGCAGCAAGGACAGGGAACGCCTACTGACCGTTCAGTAGGGGAAGCAACCACAATAAAAAGCACTGACCGAACGTCAGTTAGTCCAACAGGCACTTCTTCTGTGGTGATTGCAGATGGACAGGAAGGCCAAGCTTTAACATTGTCCAAGGATGCTTCTGCCTCTGCTGCTACAAAACAGGCAGAAACAGGACAACAAGTCACAGGTGGCAAGGAATTGTTAAAAGGGACTCAGGCAGCCAATCTCGCTGCTACAGTAAGCGAAGCGAGTGTTTTGGCTACAGATTCGGATACTTCGGCGGGATCTACTGCATTTGCATCCAACGGGACTGCTTCAGAAGAACCGCAAGCAGTTAGCGGGCGAGGAGCGCCAGTGGTATTGGATGCTGGTGCCAATGCGTCTGAATCGGGCGCTGCTGATGCATTAAACGGCTCCCGCGTCAAAGCGGAGCAACAACAGCAAGCTACTGCGGCAGGTACGCAGCTTAAGGATGCCGATGGTGCTCCAACTCCGGCCACGGCAGAGCCTACGGGGACGAAGTCTGCCTTAAACGCAGTCATGGCAGACCGTCCTTCCGCACAGCCAGCCGCTGGCTCTGCGCCGCCCTCCGCGGCGGGCAACGCTGCTGTACCAGAGGCGCCGCTCCAGCGGCTGCGCCTCCTGCTGCAAGAGCTGCGTGCAGCAGTGCCACCCGAACTGAGCACGGCTGCGCCAGATCAGTCCTCAGCAGAGGTAACGCAGCCAGCGGCTGGCGCTTCGCGGACTGCGGATGCCACTGCTTCACAGTCTGCGGCGCCCAGCATGCAGCTCAGCCCCACGGAGGATCCGTGGGTAGGCCGTGTGCTGAAGCTGCTCGGTGCAGAGCACGAGCAGCAGGTACACCGCTCGACTGCGCAGCTCGCGCAAGGGGCGGCGGCACGTACGGAGCCGCCTGAGGGAGTGTTGCAGACGCTGCCGGGTTTAGCGGCTACGACAGACAACTCCGTGACAGCGGCCGCAGACACCGTTAAAGGGGCGCTACTCCAGCTAATGAGCAGCGACGACCTGCCGCCCGCTTTGAAAGAGGCGGCTCAGCAGGTTGTACAGCATCTGACAGGCCAGCAGCTGCTGCTAAATACAGACCGAACGGCGCCTTTTGCACAAGTGCACATGTTTATACCGTTTATTGGACCGGATGGTCGCGAAACAGCTACAATCCAGATTCAGTCCCGCCGTGGCAAACGCGGAGAGCTGGATGCCTCCAACTGTCGACTTTGGTTTGATTTGGACATGAAGGGACTTGGTCCGACGCTGGTGGATGTGCAGGTTGTAGATCGGATTGTAAGTCTCAAGCTTCATAATGATCAGGAATGGGCGGCTTCGCTATTAAAGAGTGGGCGTGAGTCCATTCGTACCGCGCTGGAGTCGCTAGGCTACCAACTTTTAACACTGCGTACCGAGTCTATGCCCACAAGGGCTGAACAGAGCAGCCTCGCCTCTTCAGAGGTACAAAGCTATGTGCCTCAGCCGTACAAAGGAGTCGATCTTAAAATATGAAAGAGCCCTTGGAACCGCCTTCTCCTTCCATGAAGAAGGCGGTCGCCCTTAAATATACGCCTGGTGAGAGCGAAGCGCCGATCGTCGTTGCCAAGGGGAGCGGCCGCATTGCGGATAGCATTTTAGAAAAAGCCAAAGAACATGGTGTTCCTGTTCAGGAGGATGCTGCGCTGGTTGAAGTGCTGTCCAAACTTGATTTGGACGAGCAAATCCCTGCAGAACTCTATCAGTTGGTAGCAGAGGTGTTAACCTATATATACCAAATGGATCGGCTTGCTCCAAGGGATGACTGGTGATGGGAAATGAAATGAAGACTAGAGGCAAGGACCAGCGGAAAGCCAAAGGAGCGATGGGCGAAGAAGCCGCGGCTTTGTTTTTAGAAAACTTGGGTTATCGTATCTTGGAGCGCAATTGGCGATGCCGTAGTGGAGAAATAGATCTGATTGCCAAGCAGGAGCACATACTCGTATTTATTGAAGTACGTAGCCGAAGCAGCTCTAAATATGGAACACCAGCCGAATCAGTTACTGCACGTAAAATAACCCAGGTTCGCCAAACAGCCGCAGTATACTTGCATATGAACGGAATGGGAGAATCTCCAATCCGTTTTGATATGATTTCTGTACGATTATCTGCTGAAACGGCTGTTGTTACGGACCATTTTATAGATGCCTTTTAAAAAAGTAAGAACTTCTTTGGATGTTGGAGCACAGGACTGAATTCATATGTACAGGTTGACAGAAAGGAAAGCTGCAGGTATATTTTATTGAGAATAGTTATCATTTTCATTCTATAATGAATATCTAGTCGTTGTACCTGTGAAGGAGGATTTACGTGACAAAGCATACCTTTAGTGAAAATGTCATAGATGTAATTCAGGAACGCCGGACGATTAAACGATTTAAACCTGACTCTATCCCGGTAGATACGATTAAAGAACTGCTGAACGTCGCTGTATGGGCTCCTAATCATAAAATGCGTGAGCCGTGGCGTTTTCTGTTGTTTGCTGGTGAGGGACGGAAAAAGCTTGCAAAAGCCATTGCAGCCGATATTGGTAAAGACAACAAGT
>RCUE01000211.1_pt1 | contig 20017 bp, 26 predicted proteins | sample 2166111 | NCBI WGS metagenome assembly RCUE01 (sample SAMN09930795, study PRJNA488358) | compost metagenome | feature: garden; material: soil; isolation source: compost soil in phenylacetonitrile-enriched culture | place: Germany: Experimental Botanical Garden Goettingen | collected 2016-01-27 | reverse complement strand
AACCAACATCTAGAACAGGCTCTTGCAAACGAGCAATGTCCAATCCTAGCAGATTGGCTTGCAACTCCGGCGTATATTCCTCACAAGGTATCCAAAAGGTATACTCACACTCTGCATACTTAGCAAACATTTCACGTCCGTTGGTACGAGTTAAAAAATCTCTCAAATGCCCGTAATGCTGCTGAAGCAGTAAGTCCAAGGTTGCTCTATCTATAAATTTCTTCTGGAACAGTTTCTCAATACGGGTGAAAAGTCGATCATACAGCTCCGTAAGCTCCCTCACATGAGCTGTGTGAAAATGTAGATATTGATTGGTATTTACAAACTGGGACAGTATTTTAGCCGCTACATCCGTCACAAAAGCGTTATACATATGCTGGCGCTTCAAGCCTTGAAGCATGAGCATCAGTTCTGAGCTTCTCTGCGTCAGCCAGTACGTCATTTCCGTTGAAGGTCCTAACAGAACAGAACCCTCACGCATATAAAATAAACTCCGATGCTGATTGTACAGGAGTTGACCGTTAATAAGTTTATGAAGTTGAGCGACTGTCATTCTCGCTTCCTCCTTAAGATCCAGAACATTAAAGCCCTACCCAAGCCTAAACAATGTTATCTTTGGGTAGGGCCAGCTTATTTTCTAAGTATACCATGGCTATGGAAATAATGTTCTATTGCGAATCTTCCACCTGTACATAAGAGGATAAAGGAATATTCAGCTCACGTATTCCCTGAGCTACCAGCCGAGCTATTTGCTCCGCACCATATTCCTGAAAATGAGTATCATCCTTCACTCCATCAGGAAATGCAGGATACACCCCTGGCTCCACATGCAAAAATAACGGGAGTGTTCCTTCCAGTCCAAGTGTATCATAGTACGCTACGCTCAAGCGGCTAAGATCGACCAGTGCAACATTTGTCTCCGATGCTGTTTCCTTCATGGCCTGCACATATTCCGGGAAACTAATCCGAAACGAGGCACTTGCCGCATCATAATCCCGGCGGCCAACAGGAGTAATTAGCACAGGTGTTGCACCGCGTTGGATGGCTCCTTGAATGTAGGTTTTTAAGTAAACTTTGTAATCTGCGGGTGAAACATAACGCTCTTGGTTGTTGATCGCGGCATCATTATGCCCAAACTGAATGAGCAGATAATCTCCTGGACGGATATTGCGTAAAATATCATCTAACCGCCCTTGTACCAGAAAGGTTTTCGTGCTTCTTCCACCAATAGAACGGTTCACAAAAATAGGCTCATCTGTGAAGAACGGAGCAATCATTTGCCCCCAGCCCGCCTGAGGCTTCATCGCGGATTTATAGGTTTGAACCGTAGAATCTCCCGCAAGGTATACCGAAGGATGTTCTCCAGCCGTTCGAGCATCCTTTGGGGTAATAACCAAAGCGTTAATCTTCGCTTCATTACCTGAGAAATACAATTCGAGCTGACCGTCGATGAGTGCAAGTTCAAATCCAGCCTCGACAAATTGTCCTGCTGTTTTAGCAGTAGGTTCTACCTTGACGATGGACTCGGCTTTAACCGTAATGTCTGTGTTTCCGGCAGTATCTCCGGCAATCAGGGAAAGCGTGTAATCCGTCGGTGGTAAATTGACAACAAAGGATGATCCTTGAACACGAACAAAATCTGAGCGTATAGCATCACTTCCACCACGATCTTCTTCATTCACTTTGGAAAGATCGGTAAATCCATAGCCTCGCTCAGGCGTGTAAACATCATTGGCAGTGACTTGGGTGTAGCCGTCAGCTACCTTGCCGGGGCCAAAATCAAAACGAAGAGGTGCCACAAGCTGTTTTTCGGCTAATGCCTGCCCTGGGATAAGTATGGTTGCAAACAACAAGCTGAACCCTGCGCATAATCCAATCATCTTACCGAACAACCTGTGACGCTTTCCCTTTTGTTTCAAGCGCAACCCTCGCTTTTCAGATTATTTGAGTGGTTTGTCATCGTCTATACGTGTATTGATCCCCGCTAGCTTTTGACAGCCTTGGTCCAGCGCCCAGGATACCACAATGCCAACCGTGTACCTGATCAGATCCGCGGTCAGGAACCCTTTCCCAAGCACCAAGCCGCCCAGTGTCGTTGCCCGAATGTGGTTAATCCAGGGAGCCTGGTACATCTGGCTGAACTCAATGGCGAAGCAAAACAGCAAGCTGCCCCACAGGGCTACGGACAATTGACGATTCACCCCCAACATTCTCAGCCCAAAATAAATCATGCACGCCCACAAGGCATCCCCAAAGTGATTAGCAACGAATTCAGGCAACTGGGAGGAGAAAACTCGGCTTCCCAAACCCAACAAGATCGTGACCAGCACAGCAACAAGGTACGCAGCACGGGCCTTCCAGCGGAATTTCGCCTTTATTTCCCGATTGGCCTTCCTGCTGACGCTCTTACGAACGCTCCTCATGCTAAATCACCTGTCCTAATGCTGGGACATCTTCGCCAAGCTGCGGGAAATTTTTAAGCACCCTCTCTTGGATAGCGTTTGCAAGATTGCAGAACCTTTTGCTGATGTCATATTGTATGCACACCAACTTGTCTGTATTTTTCATAATATAATTAATCATAATGAGCCTCCGTAATATCTACAAACATATCAGCAACTTCCAAACTGTTCATGTGAGGATACTAAAATTCAATACCACGCACCTTGGCAAAAACCATTTGGTGTGCCATGCTTCCCTTTTCATCATACTCGACGTTTCTTAAAATCCCCTCCAGTGTAAAACCTGCACGTTCCGCTACCTTGGCGCTGCGCGTGTTTCTGGAATCACAACGAATCTCCACCCGATTGGCATGCAAATGCTGTATGGCAAAATCCGTAATACCGTGCACGGCCTCTGTTATGATGCCTTTTCCAGTCCAGGATGTTCTGAGCCAATACCCAATTTCAAATCTTCGTGTATCCCAATCAATCCGATGCAGACCGCTGCTGGCTACAAATTCTCCCGAAGCCGTATCAAATATATACAACATCATATCAGAGCGATCCAGAAATTTAAGTCTGGCTTGACGCGAACGGATTTCAGATTCCTCTACCGTCGGAAGATTTCTTGCAAACGGAAGCCAAGGCCGCAGTTCATTCGCACTTTCTCGCATCGCCTCATTGACTGCCGCTCCATCCCCCCACTGCGGAGCGCGTATGGTCAATCTCTCCGTCTGGAATTGGTCCGGGAACGATAAGAGAATCGGATTCGGTTGCTGCTCCATACTCATGATGCACCCTCCTCCTTATTCGTTGAATAACTGCGACGATCCAGCCAACCTGTGATTTCACGCAAACTCCCAATCTGATAGTCCGGTACAATGCCCGTTTCCTGCCACGTCATAAAGCCTTCCAGCCAGATGGTATGCAATCCTGCACTTTGTGCACCACGAATATCATTTGTCGGGTGATCGCCTACATAACAGGCATGGTCGGGATCGACAATGTCCAGCTCATTCAGAGCCAACTCGAAAATTCGAGGATGAGGCTTCTGGATGTTGACGCCACCCGACACGATAATAGAATCCACATAATCCCTCAGCATAACTCGGTCGATTTTCGCTTGCTGCGTGCGGAGTGAGCCGTTGGTAATAATACCGAGCTTCAAGCCACGCGACCGCAGTTCGGACAATACTTCCTTGGCCCCGTCCATCAACACCGTAAACTTATGAAATTCACTATACCAAAAGCCCAGCATCTCTTGTACTGACGTATCGGGATTTTTCAGTTCCAAGTCTGTATGCAGCTCGGTATACAGTTCCTTCTTATCCCGGTATCCGTCCCGATCCGCCAATCGTATCTGTTCAACGACAGCCGCGCGGATCGCCGGTTCTTCTGCCACTATAAATCGTTCTATAAAACGCTCTGTATATGATGCAAACGCCTGTTTACGATGAATAAGAGTATTATCCAGATCAAAAACAATCGCTTCTATGGACATAAATAGCTCCCTTCCTTCATCCCCTTGTATCGATTAGGCTGAAACAAACTGAATAATTCCTATTAGAAATAAAAGAAAAAAAATAGACAAGAAAATAATGATCATGTACTTCAAGATTCTCTTGGAGGTCGACTTTTGTTCTAGTTTGGTCTCGATCTGGGTCAACCTTTCTTTGATTTCTTCCAAATCCTGCTCCACCTTCACATCATGCTCCCCTTCCTTCGTTTCGACTTATTCATCTTCCTGACACTCACTCACACAAGTTGCTCCAAAAACGCACTTTTTTTACGGCATTAAAATCAATTTGTTCATAAGGCTTCTCCCCAAATTCCAGCTTGAAATACTCCTGCAAACATTCCCCATACACGATAATATCCGTTTGATATACGGAAAATACCGGATTTCCTTCTTCAGATGGCTGCTCTGGGATATATCGATGTCCGTTGATTGGGATTAGCTTGGGCACACGTAAAAACTCACGTTTACATATATCAACAGCTTCCGCCGAATCTGTCGGTTTTTCGCCCCATTCGGGAGGCCAGAATACATGCTGCTCTACATCAAAAATCATACCTTCTAACGGCCAATTCAACCTTTGCCGAATTACACCCATCCGCTGTGGTGACGTATCTCTCCAAGGGATAAAGCTTTTACCGATGGGAAGAACACTCATCAGAAGCTCCCGCAAATCGGGCGGGAAGTGAATATCATACCTGCTTTCGACGTCGGTAATCTCCTGCATGGATAAGCCTGGAGCTAGGGTCACATCGTGTTTACGTAATAAATCTATGATATAAGCGATATCCATCTCTTATCGACTCCTCAGCAGCTAGCTAGTTGACCGGATTGGTCAAGAGGCCTACCAGGCTTGTAACTTCAACTTCACCAACACGGCGCGGACCTTCCATGAAATATCCCCTTGTTCCTACCTGTATCCGATGTCGGTGTACCTTTTTCCTCATTTCTCCAAACAAAATCCACATTCTCGCTTGCCCTTCCCGCTGAACAGGACGACCAACATCCATAATCAGTTGACCATCTCCATCTTCAAACTCAGGATGTATGGCATAAATTCCCGTATTCCCGATGTCGTCACCCTCATAGGCAAAATCACAGCGATAACCCTGAATAGGCAGCTGTTTCCTGCCTCCTTCTTCCGGTGTGTAAAATCGATATTTTATTATAAAATCGTGCGGATGCTGTCTGCTATTTTCATAGGGGTTCCACATTTCATATCATCCCCTTAGGTCTTTTCCAAAAATATGTACTTCATTCTAGTGTAATCTAACAGGAAAAGAAATCCAAGACCTATCCGCAATGCGTTGCTGAATAAGCTTGGATTATATGAGATTCATTTATTAGAATGTATGACTTCTATGCTTGCTGTCCGTTCACCTGAATATCTGCGGCTACTTGCTGCCCTAACCAAGCCCGCATGCGATTCCATGAAAAAACCTGCTCCGTATGAAATACACCGAATGGAAGTTCTGAACGGTACAGGGCGAGCGCTGCAAAGACGGCTGCCTTAGCGGTTAAATCAGACTGATGGTGACCCCTTAGCCGACATTCGACCTTCGTCTCCTTGCCATTGAGAGTTCCTCGAGCATCTACCTTGACCGCTACAGCATTCCCACCTATATGTACCTTGCTAAAGCTGCGAACCACTGCATCACGCACGGTTTGCTGTCGGAGTAGACCTGAAACTCCTATCGTCCGAAGCCCTGCTAGAACCGAGTGGTCAAGCGCGAATCGAAGCAAAGGCGTGTGCTAACCGTAGGAACTTTGAGCGTACGTGGAAGTGTCTGCTGATCCGAAAAAGGGAATCGATACGCCCGATGACGACCTACTCCTGCACCAAAGTCTGCTACTTTGCCATCGGTAAAGCTTTTTCGAGTCACAGGACGTCCCTGTTCTATAACCTCCAAATCGGCATGAATCTGATCTACTGTCCACTCAATAGCAGCCTGACCGTGTCGATCTCCCAAACCCAGCATCAAAGATATATTCAACTCATCCGTCTGATCCATGAGCTGTGTCGCTTGCAGTGCCAACAGATTGGTCAGTCCCGGAGCTAATCCTACACTTAACAGGGCTGTGGCCTGATGAGCTCGGGCCTCCTGATGACACTGCTCCACCTGACTCAAAAAGTCCGCATTCGCGGTAATATCCATGTAATGCACCCCATGTCGAAGGCAGGCACGTACCAAGGCCGTATTGTCCTGATCCAAACACATGATTACCAATTTGGCTTGCTCTAATATCGACGGGTCCATCGGCTCATGAATATTAAGCTGCAAGGGCCGTATCTTACCATTCGATCGTTGGCTAAATTCAGTGGCCCGTTCCAGACTACGACCTGCGGCAAATACCTTGCCGGGAAACATTTCACTTAACTCTGTACATACAATTTTTCCAACATGGCCATACCCGCCAATGATGATGATGTTATCCTTTGTCATAAGCTGTCCCTCCCTCTTTAACTGCAAACCATGCATTTACTAAAAAGCACCATAATACCGGGTGATGTGGGTAAAGCCTGCATCTATCAACAGTTCCTGTATTGCCGCATTGGACACTGGGTTTGACTCACGACCGATGGAAGCAGCGAATCGTTCCCAATCCTCCAGTGAAATGCCCTGGCTCAGCATATGACCTTTCCACGCCTGCATTTGGATGGAAAAAGAAGGCTCCTGTGAATTCCCATTAATAGAAGCTAAACAAAAAGGCGCACCCGGCTTGAGTCGAGTAGATATCTGGCGTAGCAACGCCTGTTTACTTTCCAAGCTTTGAAGAAAATGAAGCACCAGCAGGCAGGTTGCAGCGTCATAGACCGGTTCTCTGCATGATTCTTCGCTGTGCTTTTCGCGCTGTTCTTCAGGCTGTTCTCCAGACAACTCTTCCAACGTACCTGCAACAAACGATATTTTTGAACTGATGCCCGCATGTGTTACACGCTTACGTGCCAAATCCAGCATGTGCTCAGAGGGATCAACTGCCGTAAAGGACCATGCATCATGGCGCCCTCCGAGCGTAATCAATTCCTGACCGCCTCCAGCTCCGACAATTAGCACATTTGGATCTATATTTCGAATATGAGTTTGTGCTTCAAGCTGTGCGGCTATCAAACCGTCTGTCATCTCGTACAAATGAGCACCTCAGTAGATCCGCGTACGCTGCTTTCCACAGGGGCATTTACAGAGTCGGGTGTGGAGGACATTCATAACAAACTGCTAGAATACGAATACCTGCACGACGATATGATGAAATATGATCAGTTGGTGCGAGAAGGACAGTCTGTAGCGACGCTACATGGGTTTACACATGGCCAACCGGATCGGAGCACACGATATAGAGATGTTTTGCAACCCGCCGGATTCGGAGATGAGCTACGTGTTCCGTTTATGTACAAAGGGAGCTGTTGGGGATTTCTTACGTTGTTCCGTCATCATGGAAAACCTGTATTCAGCGAGGAAGAGCAACAACTGCTTGAAGCGTTAGCGCCGTCCATAGCCTATCATCTGCGTCAGGCCAGTGTCGGTTTATCTCCATCCCCTGCCATGATCACGGAAAATGGACTTGAGCCAGGAGTTCTCATGCTTTCCGATAAGCTAAAACCGATTTCGTCCAATTTAGTAGCAGAGCAGTGGCTACAGTTGCTTCGGCAGCAGGAGGGAATCCATGAAGACGGTCTTCCGGCTCCCGTCCGGGTGGTATGCTTGCGAGCGCTATCCACTGCCACTGCACCAGCACGACTATGTATCCCTTCCACAGACGCAGGAGCCCCATGGGTAACCATCAGAGCCACCCTTCTGCAAGGCGGACAGAAGCATACGGGACAGAAGCAGCTAGCCGTATGGTTTGAGGCTGCTAAAGCAACTGACATGCTACCGCTTATGGCTGAGGTGTACTCATGGTCCGAACGAGAGAGACAAATTGTCCAACTCATTGTTCAGGGCTTTTCGACCAAGGAGCTGGCCAGCGCACTTCATATTACTGCCTACACGGTGCAGGATCACCTGAAAGCGATTTTCTTGAAAACAGATGTAAGCAGCCGTCGTGAGCTAGTATGGAAGGTATATTCCAGATTCAATTAACCTATGTAAAAAAGACAGATGACCCGATTAGGGATCATCTGTCTTTGCATCACTGCTCTATTGGAATGCCAGAGCCTTATTTCTTCGAAGAGGAGTTCGTATCATCGTATGACACTGGTGAGGGCTTCGCAATCCATTCATCAGCCTCAGGCTCGATATCCACGCCATTTTCCAGCTTCGTTTTCTCCATCAAGGAATCTCCGTCCTCGTCCTTCTTGTTGCGGATTTTCGCTTCGTCTTGAGTGTGGTCGCTCATGTTGATTCCTCCTTTTTTAATTTCATCTGATGGTTGTACCTTACTCATAATTACCCATTGCCGTCCTGTACAAACCTCTACACGACCAGATGCCCTTTTTTCTCCGCCGGTCCAATGGTCGCCTCAATGCCAGCATTAAACTCCAGAAAGTCGCTTTCCACTCCATCGCTGAAAATAACTCCATTTTCCGGCATCTGCGATGCAATCCGTAACGGCTTTTCGGCTACTACCTGACCAAACACAAGATCCGCAGCAGTCGTTCGACTGGGGAAGGGTTCTCTCACTGTAAAATAAAGTGATGGCAAACTCCAGGTTGCACGATGATCCTGACTCGTTCCGTCTACTGCCCCTTCCTGACTGAAGGCTGCACCTGGCATCAGCTGGCCTGGAGTCAGCGAGATTGGATGCCGTGTAGCACTGCCGACAATCCCGGCCGCTCCAGCAAGCACGCTGGTCAGCCAGCCTGTCGCTCCCAATCCGGTTGAAACGATAATGCCGCTGGAGGATTGCTGCTCTACCTGATCCTCCAGCCTTAGCTCATATCTCGCGGAGACATGAGTTTTGCGTCCAATGAACAAATCATTTACAGCATACAAGGATTGGCCATCATTTAATTGGGCCTTAGCCAGTGTAACTTCCTTAATTGGGCGTCTGTGCACGAATACATCCGGCACCACCCAGCGCAGGTCGGATACAGTAAACGGCAGTAATACCCCGTCCCAGCGCAATGGATCTGGGTTCACACCGATAAGCGGCTGCTCAGTCAAATATTTTAACGTGTTGGCTACCAGCCCATCCTGACCCAGTACCACCACTGTATCCTGCTCACCAAAAATAAAGTTCGGCACATGCTCCCGCTCCACAATCTGAACTCGACCCAAGGCCGTTAACTCCGACGTAGCCGTTGCCACCGCCCTGCGGTAATTTTCGTCCTCCAGCACATAATCACTGAAATCCGCACCCAGCCGTTCCATAAAGAAGCGAGCCTGCTGCACCGTATTGTATCGGACAATCAGTTCCTCCAGTCGCGTTTTACGCTTCACCAAAATGATCTTCTGCTCTGTCATTCGGCTGCTCATCGTGTTCTTCCTCCAGACCCTCTCGATCCTGCTGATCCGCTTGCTCCCGTATCTGACATGAGACCTTGCAGCAGATCCGGTGTAATATTCAGCTGACCGATTTTCCCTGCATTTTCTGCAAGCTCCTGGAATGCTATCGCAATTAGCTTATCCGGGCTCATATCCATGTTGGCCATAGCTTGAAGTACATTCGGCTCAACATCCTGCAACGATTTCATGACTGCTGTCAGCTCATAGGCCTTGGCATCGGCTTCTGCCTTTTTATTCGTTACGGTCAGCTCAATCAGCTCGCGTTTTTTCTCCTCCAAGGCCGTGTCAAATCGTAGCTGCTCCTCTTTCATCTCGCTTTGCTTTTGCTTCACAGAACGCTCGGCATCGAGTTGAGTTTCGCGGATTTGTTTCTTTTTCGTCTCCACTGCAATCTCGGTGTTCAGCTCGTTTTCCTTCACACGCCGCTCTTGCTCAATAGATGCATTACGACGCTCATACAAAGCGTGATCCGCGTTGCGAAGAATCTCTTCCCTCGCTTGAGCCTCCAGCGCTCTCATCGTCTCCTTATTGGGTAGAATCGCCAAAATCGACAACCCCATAACCTCAATGCCGAGCTTTTCCATTTCCGTATGCTGAGCAATATCCTTCGTCATGTTTTGGGCCAGACGTTCACTGGACTGAACAGCTTCTTTGAGCGGGACACGCTCCAAATACTTTTTGGTAAGCACCTTGGCAATGTTAATCACCCGTTGGGCCAGCTTGCTTGGATCATCCGAAATGTAACGTCGTTCCTTCAAGTCATACGTATAGTTTAAAATCTGCGTCGTTCTCCGATAATCTACAATTCGATAAGTCAGTTGCCCCTGCACCGTCACCGCCTGAAAATCATTCGTCATGTCCTCAAACATGAACGGTACATCAATGGAAGAGACGGGCACGACGACGACCGAGGTGGTCGGGGCGTAATAATAAAAAGATAATCCAACACCCTCCCGAACCACCTTCCCGTTTTTCACCTTCATCACATATTCACTGGGCTGAAATTTAACAAAATTAAATCCAAACATAGCCGCTTCCCTGCTTTCTTTATAGTTTATAATATTTTGTTATTATCATTTTGTTATTAACAATAAAATAACACACATTTTCGATAATATCAATATGACATTTATAAAAAAACAAAGACCGTTTCCCCTCCGATATACTCGGTTAGAGGAAACAGCCTTATTAAAACACTCTATTTATCATCCACATTCCATTCTCTATAAAATTGCTCCAAGTACATCTCCATCCATTGATGCCGAACCTCCGCCAGCTCTCGGGCATAAGTGGTATTCATTAAATCTTTGAGCTTGAGTAGCTTTTCGTAAAAATGGTATATGGCACTTTTACCTGCGGCACGATACTCATGCTGTGAAAAGTCTTTATCCGGGTGATGCATCATGCTGCCTTTTGAGCCTGCATACATAAAGGTTCTTGCAATCCCAATCGCTCCAAGAGCATCCAACCGATCCGCATCCTGCACAACTTGACCTTCCAGCGTCTCCATAGGCGGGTTTTGTCCACCATTGTAGGACATCGTAGCTATAATAGTCATCACGTGCGTGATTACATTCGGATCGCTGATATGCAGACGCAGCCACTGCTCTACTTTATCTAGCCCGGCTTGTTTGGAATCATTTAATTTTTCATCCGCTACATCATGCAGCAGTGCTGCCAGTTCACAAATAAACGAATCTGCGCCTTCTTTGGCAGCAATTTTAAGGGACAGCTTTCTCACCCGGTCTATATGCCACCAATCGTGACCACTATGATCATGCTCCAACTGCTGCTGTACAAAGGGCTCCGCCTTTTGAATAACATCTGCCAAAATCGCTTCCTGTTGCTCCGTTCGTCTCTTCATATGTCACCTTTCAATCCCGTCCATACTTTCTATGGTAGGTTCGTTTAATTTTTTAATGCTTGTCCATTTGCTTACTACGAGTCATTCTTCATTTTATTCTATAGGGTGTATGGCATCCAACCTTTAGAACGAGAAGTCGGTAACCTGACAAAAAAAGAACCTCCAAAACCACATCAATCGTAGTCGCGGAAGTTCTTTTTCGTTTGTCTATCTAAACCCGATCCTATTTAACTTAATTCCGTATCTTACTCTACTCCACGACACCAAGCTCGCGGTTCTTCTCCTTAAAACGGCTGTTATGAGAAGATACATATGCCGCTTTGTCAGCTGCTGGATCAATGTACAGCTTCGCGCTGTTCAGTGCAAGGGCGGCATCTGTGAACGCACCAGCAATCAGATACAGCTTACTTCCGTACTCGACAAAATCGCCTGCCGCGAAAATCCCCGGCAGATTCGTTTCCAGCTTTTCGCTCACTCGGGCATGCCACTCCCCCATATCCAGTCCCCAATCCCGAAGCGGGCCGAAATCGGATTTTAGTCCATGATTTACGATGACTGCATCGACATTCAACACCTGTATTTCGTCCGTATCTACATGACTGATCGTCACCTGTTCAATCGTCTCTCCATTGTTGCTATGTAGCTGGCTCACCGCGTATGGTGTGAGAACACGGACCGAAGATGATTTCATACGAGCTACATTTTTCTCATGTCCGCCAAAGTGATCCCGACGATGTACGACGGTCACACTCGCCGCAATAGACTCCAGCTCATTCGCCCAATCCACCGCCGAGTCGCCCCCACCGGAAATCAGGACGTGCTTGCCCCGGAATGGCTCCAGCTCTTGTACAGTATAATGCAGGTTCGTAACCTCATAGCGGTCCGCCCCCTCAATCTCCAACTTAGCCATTTTGAGAATACCATAGCCTACTGCCAGAACGATCGTGCGTGTCCAATGCTGTTCCCCTGTGGCAGAAGTTAGCAGGAACGTGCCATCCTCTTGCCGATCCAAACCAGTGATCTGCTGTCCCAACACAATGGTAGGCTCGAACGTCCGCGCCTGCTGCTCCAGCTGATCAATCAGCTTTTCACATAAAACCGGGGTAACCCCCCCGACATCCCATATCATCTTCTCTGGGTATATGCGCATCCGTCCGCCCAGCTCATGCTTGGCTTCGATCAGCTTGGTCTTCATATCTCTCATTCCACTGTAAAATGCGGTATACATACCGGCAGGACCACCGCCGATGATCGTTACATCATATAATTCCAAGGATACTGTCACTCTGCAACTCTCCCTATCATAGCGTAATATGTCTGCTCCTATTATAAGTGATAATAATTATCAATATCAATTAAGAAATAAAAACATGACCATTACAGAGTTTTTCGTGACCTTAGAACTATATTTTATAAGTTTATATAACTGCTACTTCCGTTATTCTCGTAAATTTTGCGAGGATTGCTGCACAGAAGGATGAAAAAGCTTCTTCTACCTCATCCATCAGTTGTTCCTTGTTTTGCATGGAAGGTATAAAGCTATCCTCCATTCCTTGCTTGTATGTAATTGTCGGATCCATGAGCTTGGCTGCGTTTCTGCGCACATGCACCATGATATGGTTGATGATCCCACCAATACTGTTCGTTTCGGCCTCACCCACGCGCCATAGCACCTGTTCATCCAAAAGCACAATGCATGCCCGCAACTTTACCAAATATTGATCGTACATTCTGTGCTTGGATATCATTTTAAACTCATGCATGGAAGAATCCATATTTTCATTTCCTCCTTCGTCCTATCAAGTGAATTTCTCAAAAAAATTACTTCCATCGATCATCCAATACTGTTCAGGTGAAGGTACCTCGTTCAAAAAGTTTTGATATTCCCCTTTCCACCCCGCTGGGACATAGTGTTCAAACGAAGCTGGCTCAGGAAATAGCGAATAGAGAACTTTCTCATCAAAGTTAACATACAGAGCAGGACAGAACTCCAACACTTCATCCCGATGCTGAACAGCCTCATCCAGCAACTGAAGCATTGAAGTTAGTTCCCCTGTAGCCACCTTATATTCACAGATGTGATCCAAAAATGCTCCCACTGTGGTTTCATCCAAAATAGAGATGCCAAACCGTTCCTCCATCTCGGTATTCAAAAACCAATACTCTCTTTCCGTCACATACCAATTCCATTTCCCTTCAAAAATAACACCAATAATGATGTTTTGTGCATATTCAGGCCATAATTTCATGAGCTTCTCGCGTTCCCCTCTTTCTCACTCACAGTTCGATCCAAAACCGGTTTACACGGTTTCCGTCTTCCTCTATGTAATCCTTGTCCGGCGTTCCGCCGTTTTGTATGATTGTTTTTTTGGAGGCAATATTATCGGAGTCGCATACGACCAGGGCTCGGGAAATCCCCAGCTCTTTTGCTTTTTCTAACGCCAAGGCCAGCATTGTAACAGCGTACCTGTTCCCTCGTGCAGAAGGACGGATACCGTAACCGATATGACCTCCGGCATTCATTAGGTGTTCGTTAAGGTCATGCCTGATATTCACTGCTCCCACAACCTGTTCATTCGCATTCACAAGCCAGTATGTTGAGCTTTTGACCCAGCCTTCAGACAGGTTCATTCCATTTTCCTGATTACTTAAAACCGTCAGCATACCTTCAAAATCGTACGGCTCTACAGAGATCACCCAAGGTACCATATGCTCCTGACTCTTTTTCCATTCCTCATAAAATGAAAGATAAGCCTCCTTCCAGTCCTGATCCGGCTTTACCAATCTGACGGTCTGCATCCACTCACGGCCTCCTCTTTAAACGTTCAATTCATCTGCTATTGCTTATATTCAATATCCATGAATTTTTGCGCCCAATCTGCAAAAGAGAGCTTATCATCCCAAGTGACTAGCTTCATCGCTTTGGCACATCCCCAGTTTAGAACCTGCTGATGCAGCATATGCACCCGGAAACGCTCAGTAAATCCTTCTTTAGCTTCCATCCCTTGTGCGTAAGCAGTAAGAAACCCTTTTGCCAACTCTTCTTCGCCATTCTCCAGATACATGGTGGTTATTTTCGGAAGGTCGGCAATCCCATCCCCAAAATAGGCTGTCGTAAAATCAAAAAGACCACTGACTCTCCAACCCTTATCCCTATTCTGTACAAGAAAATTTTGCGGTTTAAAATCCCCCATCACAAAGGTGGCAGCTTCCAGCTGATCGAATGCTTGACGGGAGCCTTCCAAGATTTCCTCTACCCATTCCATATCCTGTACAGAAATGTTCGAGTATTTTTTGGCATCCTCTAGCCAATATCGAATTCGCCCATACAACCATACTCGATAAGAAACATCAAAAGGACGAATGGCTAGAGTTGTTGTATCCAGCTCTCCACTGTTCTTAACCTTCCAGCTATGAAGCTCCAACAGAACATTAGCAAGCATTTCAGCCATTTGCTGTTTATCCAGCGAGGTCAGCTTTGCTTGCAACTCAGGTGTATGTATATGCTGACCGTATAGACGGGGCATAACTGCATAGCTCCAGCCAAAAATGTCCTCCGTATAATCCACAAGATACGGTGTTGGCACGGGAATTGAAGTCCATGTCTGTATTTGCTCCACCATAAACTTTTCTTCTATCCATTGCCCTAGAAAAAGCGGGTTCCCCTTCAGCACAAACTGCCCAGCCGTTGAGGAAACATAGAGGGTTTGCCCTAGGACACCTTCTGCCGTTTTTTCGTAAGACAGCAAACGTCCCAAATCAAAACGATTCAGCATCCTTTGCATTTGGTCATTTGTTACCTCACCTAGCCGATTAGACGAAAAATAAATGGTCGTCGTCATCTCTACACACCATAGCTCTTAATCGTTGCTTCCAGGGTTTCATCCGTATCTGCCAGCCAAACGAAACTAACCTCAAACGTTCCCGGCTCGAAAAACAATGGAAATCTCCGCTTAAACCAATCCTGCATCGGCAGATTTAGCGCTTCCTTCATATCGACCCACAGCAGTTCCCCCTCGGGGGGATTTTTTAATAGTTCACCTTCAGTGGCTGTAGCCAAATAGTTAAAGACCATATACCTCAGCCCTTGACTTGGATCACAATATTCGTCGATTCCTTTAAATACAATTTCCGTCACGGTTAAGCCCGTTTCTTCCTTTACTTCACGAATGGCCCCATTCACAATGCTTTCTGGAAACTCTACTTTTCCTCCTGGAGCAATATAACCCGGAAACCCCTTTCGATTGGGTCTATTCATAAGCAATACCTTGCTTCCGTCTTGAATCATACACATGGTATATATTTTGTGTGTCACTTCTGTTGTCAATCCGATCATACCTTTCTTTATTCACGATTCATGATCTAGCTTTTAACTTTCTCACCGACATATTGTGGTTAAATATGGTATTCACCATACTTTAACGCGTTATTTTGTAGAGCGCAATAACTCTAACCATAGACTAGATTAGAAAACTCATGCCTAAGTCGGTCAAAATCAGCAAAAAAAAGACCGCCTTTCTGCAAAGCCGTTGGTACTACCAAGCGACTCCAGAAAGGAACGGTCTTATCCATCATGCCAATAATCAGTTTTCTAGACACTCCCCGGATAACGAAAACCTGCTGCGAAACCTTTAGGCGAAATGCGCTCAATCTCTTGAAGCTCTGCTTCCGACAAGGAGATCTGTAGAGCACCAAGATTTTCACGCACTCTTTCCAGTCTCTTCGTTGCCGGAATCGGAACGATATGGTCGCCTTGCGCCAGCAGCCATGCCAGCCCCAACTGAGCAGAAGTACAGCCTTTTTGGGCAGCCAGTTTTTCGATCAGGAGGACAACTTCTAGATTTTTGTTAAAATTCTCTCCTTGGAAGCGTGGAAAATGACGGCGGTAATCATCCTCTGGCAGATCGTCAAATTTCTTGATCTGTCCCGTGAGGAAACCTCGACCCAGTGGACTGTAGGGTACGAAGCCGATTCCCAATTCGTTCAGTAGCGGAAGAACATCATCTTCCACTTCTCTGCTCCACAAGGAATATTCGGTTTCTACCGCGCTAATTGGATGCACCGCATGCGCGCGGCGGATCTGTTCAGCCGACGCTTCCGACAAGCCGATATAACGGATTTTCCCTTCCTTAACCAAGTCGGCCATCGTTCCGACGGTCTCTTCAATCGGAGTATTGGGATCGACTCGATGCTGATAATACAGGTCGATATAATCAATCCCCAGATGAAATAGACTGGCGTCCACGGATTTTTTGAGATATGCCGGATCTCCCTTGGGCCCCTGAGTGTGCGTGATCCCGAATTTAGTGGCAATCACGGCCTCCTCTCGACGACCCTTGAGCGCACGTCCAACCAGCTTCTCATTGCCGCCGAACTTCTGCTGTGCGTATTCTTCACCATAAAGATCTGCTGTATCAAACAGCGTTACACCAAGGTCCAGCGCTCCCTGAAGTGTACGCACCGACTCCTCGTTGTTCGGCATCATCATCGTGCCAAGGCCCAGAGCTGATACCTCCAGCCCTTCATGTCCCAATTTCCTTTTCAGCATATCATGGTTCCCTCTTTTCTTTGGGTAAATGGATGGAATGAACATGTACTCATTCTAATGAACCCATATGGAGGCAACCACAGTACGTTTATACTAGTAACAAGATTACCAGGCAGAGGATTGGCTTACTGGCGTGTAGATACAAAAGTGCAGACCCGGTTGGTCCGTAATGCTTGCTAAAGAATTAATATCATAGGAAACTGCCTCCACAGCGCCAGGGTTTTGAAAGGAAACCCGATTCACTTTTTTGAGCTGGATATGATGCAGCTTCCACATGGTGTCAAACTCCATACTTTCCACACGTAGCCGTTCTACCGTCTCCTCAAACCAAGGATCTCCTAAATACTTGTCATAATAGGTTCTAAAAACAGCTACCGAATAGGACGCAAATTCTTCCCAGTTAACCATTCGACGACGTAATTCGGAATCCACGAACAATAAACGAATCATGACACGTTCAGAAATAGACATGGAAGAAAAATCGGTAATGACCTCATTCGCCGCGCTATTCCAAGCAAGCACTTCCGCTTTCTCATTGCTGATGAAGGAAGGATAGGACAACTGATCAATAATATGTTGCCACTGTGGATTCAGCGTTGTATGGATGGGCGAAATAGCAACCGTCTCATTGGGATTCCACAATTGAATTAGATGTGCTCTCTCATCATGAGTTAATTGTAGAGCTTCTCCTATACTTTCGATAATTTCCTTAGATGCTGTTACTTCTCTACCTTGTTCCAGCCATGTGTAATACGTCGCACTGACACCTGCCAGCATAGCAACTTCTTCTCGGCGAAACCCCGGTGTTCTTCGCTGCCCCTGTGAAAGTCTAAGGCCTGCCTGCTCTGGTTGAAGTCGATTTCTACGTGATTTCAGAAAAGCTCCCAACGTTTTCGATTTACTATAATCATTAGACATGTGTCACCTCTTTTCGAATCAATCGCCATAGAACGATCACAGTCCCTCGTCAAACAACTGTAGGCCTATGATTTCAAAGGCGACACCGTCGCCCGCTTTAACGTTGACATCACCATTCATTTCTTTAGAATCCAAAATAAACGTAGTGTCTCCTACTACAATCTCCAGACATTCTATCTCGCCTACTTCGCCCTGTATCACTTGATGTATCGTTCCTTGAATCCAATAGTCGCCTAGTTTTGGCTGAGGTCGAAAAATCCCTGTCTCTTCAGTAGACTTCAGCCTTCTGAACCCCTCTATACTGGATTGAGAAGTCTCGACCGAAATTACACAACCGGGAATCATCTTATTCAAGCTTTGTTCATACGGGACAACATACGCATATCCGGAAGTCAGTTCATGCCAAAAACATGTCCAGTAGCCGTATACTTTTTCCTCGCCAATACTACGAATGATGATATGCTGATCTTTATTTATTTCCTTGATCTGTACACGCATATATAGAGTCCTCAGTAGATACTTTTCTTATAATAATAGTGTTTAAAGCCTCTCGGAGCATCGTCAATGACACCAACGACTTCATACCCCTGCTTTTCATAGAATTCGGGCGCTTGGAAAGTAAAGGTATTAAGTTGTATAAAATCACACCCTTTATCTCTAGCAATTTGTTCAATTTCACCAAGTAGTTGTGAACCGTAGCCCTTTCCTCTGTAGCTCTGATCTACCCACAAAATATCAACCTCCACCCAGTTCCAACATAGTACACTTAGGAGACCGCCTATCACCTGACCGTCTTCATTTTTAAGCGTAAGATTAATCTCTTCGTATTGGGTTCGAATATCTGTTGGAACGTGTTTCGCATTAAACTCAATCAACTTGTTTCTGACTAAACGCGCTTCATCTCTACTACTTCGATTCATCTGAGGTTCCAGCGTCATGGCATAAATCCTCCAATTTGAAATGATTACTAGCACTTACTGATTTAAATATAGAAAATAATAGGGTTAAAATACTTTCATCTTCCTACTGTTATATATTGTATATACTTTTCTATGTTTAGTCACATGATTCAATTTAGATGGACAGAATTATTCTAATCTAAATATCGCTGATTAAAGTCGTTCCCTGGATTCATGCAAAATATTTAGTAACGAAAAAAGCAGGCCCCTCTGAAACGGAGAACCTGCTATCCTTTATATCCATCGTCTGCCATACAGGAGAAGAGAGGGGATGATTAAATTGAAATATCCAGTGATTTCCCAACTCCCGTAATATCGCTGCTGTTAGCGCTGTTGATACGAGTTGTTTCTGTGTTACTTGGAGCGGGCTTTTCCATTTTTGGAGTTGACGTACTGCTGGATTGCGAACTTTGCTGTGCAATTTGAGCTTCAATCTGTTTAATTTGTTGCTGAAGCTGCTTCATTTTTGTTTCTTTTGTATCTTTATTATCCTTACTTTGCTGTACCTTGTTGTACTCCGCTTCAAGTTGAGCTTTTTGCTTTTCCAGACTAGCTGTATCGTTGGTACTGGATGAAGATGAAGTGCTTGAAATAGATATAGAACTGCTGGATGTGGATGAAATGTTCATACGAGATTTCCCCTTTATAAAAGTATGAGTTTACACGTGTGGGCTAACCGGTTCTAAGCTATGGTGTTGCACTCTGTGGCATTCGTAGGAAGCGGAGCCTGCATTCCTCCCGTGTATTTCATGAATTCCTTGCTCAGTTCGAGTGAATCGTTAGATTTCTTGTGTGTGGTATGCCCCGTGGTATTTAGTCCATTCTCATATGACTTCACCATGTTCGAATGATCATAGGAAGTCGTGATGAGATGCCTGTTAATGGATAGTGACAAAGTAGATCCCCTCTCAGTGTACATAATGTTTTTAGCTGCCCACCTACCTTTCATCGGTAGCAAATCTGAATGCAACCTGAGGGTATGCTGAATGATAACTGAATCAATACAGACTCATTAATACCGTAACCCTTTTATTATTTCCTAGACCATAGTCAAGGAAAATCCCCTCCGCAAGACGGGGGGATCAACCCTACTTGAGACAGGAGTAAGTAAAGGGATAATTTGTTACTCTTAGCAAAGAATAAATGAACGTATTTTAAAAATTGAAAGTAGGGAAATGATGTATGATCCGTATTAGCCATTTGGTTCACGAGAGACTTATGTTCCTAGTCAAATTTTTGTACTCGCCTGCATACGTGGGTAGTGTAACACCAAGTTCCAGATTTTTAGCTAAAAATATGATAGAATCCATTCCATGGAGTGAAGTTC
>RCUE01000210.1_pt1 | contig 20044 bp, 23 predicted proteins | sample 2166111 | NCBI WGS metagenome assembly RCUE01 (sample SAMN09930795, study PRJNA488358) | compost metagenome | feature: garden; material: soil; isolation source: compost soil in phenylacetonitrile-enriched culture | place: Germany: Experimental Botanical Garden Goettingen | collected 2016-01-27 | reverse complement strand
TAACCCTTATATGTGACAGGGGATAATGTGGACAATATTTATACACAGAATTTTGGCGATTAAACGCAAAAAAAATTTTTTTTATGTTTATACAAATATATTATATTTAGCATCTTGTTAATAGATTATAATGGAAACTTTTTGAAAAAATCATGAATTTATTGAGGTCTTGTGTTTACCTCTAAAATCCATATCCGTCCATTCCAATCAAGCCCGTAATCAAATCCCAGTTGTCCGATCCCGGGAAATCTCCTTTCGAGTATAGGAATACAGTGCTGTGTAAGTTCAACGATCTCCCGCCGCTTTCGTATAGCTAGCCGTCGCGGATATATCATCCGAAGTGCCTCTGTTCCCTTCAACAAAGTTCCTCCTTTGCACAAATTCGTTATGACCAGTCCGGGGCGAGCATGACGCGCCACCACTGCACGAAACTCCCATTTTCCCCCTTCCTTTACGACTTTGACTCGATAGTCAACAGGTCTACCTTGGATACTTGCTAGTTGAATACCTTGCTGAATGAGATACGGACGTTGGATTCGGAGCTTATCGATTCCGACTACAAGCGCACTAAAATGGCTGAACCGATGTGTTTGTTCCATACGCGTACAGGTATAGCCCCTCCCCTCCTTGGCCACGCGCATGACTCCGACCCCTCCGCCTCCTTTTACGGGTTTTATAAATACAAAAGCATGCCGCCGCAGCATCATGCGCAATTGTTCTTCACTATATAGACAGGTTTCCGGTATATAAACGGCGGTATGTGGATGATGGAGGAGGGCCTTCGTCTTTAGCCATTTGCTTGCAAGTTGTCTCATCTAATTCTCTCCTTTCGCCGTCAGGTATACTTATACATACTCAATAGGGGTGTGCTATTCTTGGATGTTTGTCAGGATCATGTGTCTATTTCGACAAGATCATGGTGAACGGTAGCATGCACCGGACAACACTGGTACAATGACAATAATCTGAATACCATTTAGAACGGAGCAGTTGAATTTGCTGGCAAATAGTTTCTTTCAACAAGGAGGTCAACTCATGAATAGCAAAATTGGCATCATGGACATTGGCTCAAACTCCATACGTCTGGTGATCTATGAAATGACAGAGACAGGAGCCTATCGCATTGTGCAGGAATGCAAAGAAGCTGCCCGACTGAGCGAAAAGGTTGGGGCCAACGGCCGTATGGAACGGGAGGCGATTCGAAGCATCGCTCCATTGCTGCGCCAATTTATGGCGGTATGCCATATGCACGGGGTTGTCCGTATGCGTGCAGCAGCAACAGCAGCCATCCGCAATGCCACGAATTCGGACGAAATCGTCCAATGGATTGCGGAGGAGACAAATTTAACACTGGAAATACTGAGCGGAGAGCAAGAAGGCTATGCCGGTTTTCTGGGTGTAGTGAACACTATGAATGTGAGTGATGGAATCATCATTGACATCGGGGGTGGCAGTACCGAAATTACGCTGTTCCGCGATCGAAAGCGACTGCATACGGTGTCATTTCCCTTTGGCGCCGTCAATATGAACTGGCGCTTTGGACGTGAGGTCAAGAATGGCGAATGGTCTCCTCAGCAGATTGAGGAAATGGAGAGCTTTGTCCGTTCTTCACTGCAAAATCATGATTGGATCTTCTCCAATCCGGATCTGCCATTCATCGGGCTAGGTGGGACCCTGCGTACTTTGGCTAAAATCAATCAGAAGCGGCAGGATTACTCACTTCCTGTGACGCACCATTACGAAATGACGATAGAAGATGTCGATTACTTCTATGGCAGTCTGCCCCATCTTCCCTATGAAAAACGCAAAAAAACAGCCGGCCTGTCCAAGGACAGAGCCGACATCATTGTACCGGGTCTTATTATATTGAAAACGATATTTGAAGCTGCTCAAGGCTCCGCGTATTTGGTCAGTGGAGCGGGTCTGCGAGACGGCCTATTTCATGAGCTGGTCAACGCTGAACAGCCCGTGGTAGCTAATCCGCTTATCACATCCATTCGCAATATCCTTTCGTTTGCTGTCCCGGTTAGCGAAGCGCATGTCAAGCGGGTTAACGAGTACGCCGTCCGGCTCTATGACACATTAGCTAGCGGAACCTCAGCTGCTATGGACAAACGTTTGTTACTGACCGCAGCAACTCTTTACAAAACGGGAGCTGCCTTGAATTACTATCATTTTCGCCAGAATTCCGTGTTCTGGATCTTACATGCAGGCATTGGCGGTCTATCCCATAGGGAAACGGTACTAGCCGCGTTGATCGCGGATTACCATCCCAAGAACCGGACCCCCCGTTTGCTACGCACACATGCGGATATTTTGGAGCCTTCCGACGAGGAACGTGTACATCGGCTCGGCTCACTGCTCCAGCTCGCGATTGGCATGGACCGGAGTGAGTCCGGAATGATCACCAGCATCCATCCCACTACAGGGGATGATGCACTGCATCTTCGCCTGGAAAGCAAGAGTGAACCCATACTAGAACAACGGGAGCTAGAATCCGTTGCTAAGGATTTCCAAAAAGCGTGGAACCTTACATTGTCGTGGTCCATTCTACCTTCTTCCAATTTCTAACCTTCATCGCTTCAGATTGGCTCCTGATGGGAGCCTCTTTGTCGTTTCTGGACACAAATTGATAGCTGCCATTAGGCAAAAGCTGGCGCGCCTTCACATTATCCCTTAACGATAAATGCAGAATATCTGCCAGCATTTCTTTGATCCCGTCATCATAAATCGGGCACATCAGTTCAATTCGGCGGGTCAAATTGCGCGTCATCCAATCCGCACTGGACAGAAATAACTCGGATTTCCCTCCATTTTCAAAATAAAACAATCTGGAATGCTCCAGGAAGCGGTCTACAATACTGATGACACGTATGTTCTCGCTGAATCCTTCCACACCGGGACGCAAACAACAAACCCCTCTAATGATAAGATCAATCTTCACACCTGCTTGGGAAGCCGCATATAGTTCATCGATCATCTCCTGATTGGATAAGGAGTTGATCTTGGCAATAATCCGGGCGGGCTTACCTGCCAATGCTTGCTCTGCTTCCCTACGGATGAGTTCAAACAGCTTGTTCTTCATTCCCGTTGGAGCCACCGTAAAAGCTTGCAAAGTCTTGAGCGCAGAGAATCCCGTGATTTCATTAAACAGTTCGGAGGCATCCTCACCAAGTACTGGATCCGACGTAAACAATCCGATATCCGTATACACACGCGCCGTGCTTTCATTATAATTGCCTGTACCTACATGCACATATCGTTTGAGTGCGTTGCGCTCATGGCGTATGACAAGAATGATTTTGGCGTGCGTCTTCAAGCCAACCAACCCATACACTACGTGACAGCCTGCTTTTTCAAGCGTACGCGCCCAGGCAATATTACGTTCCTCGTCAAAACGGGCTTTCAGCTCCACCACCACTGTTACCTGCTTGCCCGATTCGGCCGCACGTGCCAATGCCGGAATCAGCTTCGATTCCCCGTTGACACGGTACAGGGTCATTTTGATTGCCATCACATCCGGGTCCTCTGATGCCTCAATGATAAAATCAGTTACCGCATCGAATGATTCATACGGATGGTACACGAGCACGTCCCGTTTGCGAAGTACGTTAAAGATATCCTCTTGCGGAGGCAGTTCTTCCGGATACAATGGTTTGATTGCCGGAAACTTCAGATGCGAATACCCCTCCAAATGATCGGCAAAAGACGATAAAAACGTCAGATCTAACGGCCCGTCGATCTCAAATACATGATCGAACAGCTTGAATTCGCGTTGAAGCTCCATCAGAGCAAACGGGTTAATCCCTTTCTCCACTTCCAGTCTGACCGGTGCTCCCCGCCGTCTACGACGCAGCTCTTTTTCAATCTCTTCGAGCAAATCTTCGATCTCTTCTTCATTAATGGACAAATCAGAGTTACGCGTAACCCGAAAGGCATGAACCGCCTCGGGTATATATCCGGAGAACAGCGTTTGTATATGATGCTTAATCAGTTCCTCAATTAAAATAAATGATTTCTTCTTACTATTGGAACGTAACGGCACCGAAACAACACGCGGAATATTGGAAGGCACCTGCACAATAGCAAATAGCGGCTTATCCTCCTCCGTATCTCCAGGACGTTTCAAGACAACTGCCAAATATACGTATTTATTGTGAACTAGTGGAAAAGGACGGCTCTGATCGACCGCCATCGGTGTGAGCACCGGAAATATAATTTCATGAAAATATGCATCCAGCGACTTGCGCTGTGTCGTATTTAAGTCATTATATTCAAGTAGCAAAAGACCTTTTTTCGTCAATAGGCGAGAAATATCACGATAGGTTCGATATTGCTCGGATACCATCGAGACGGTACGCTTGATCAGCCGCTTGTACAAACCGGAGGGGGTATATCCCGTAAAATCCTTTTGCATAAAACCAGCCTTGATCTTCTCGCGCGTCTCTGCAACACGAACAGCCATAAACTCATCCAAATTACTGGACACAATTGCTAAGAATTTGGCTCTCTCCAGCAACGGTGTATCTGCATCCTGAGCCTCCTGAAGCACACGGCGATTAAATTCAATCCAGCTTAAATCTCGGTTAAAGTAACGTTCTGACCCGGCTTTATCCTTATTCTGACTCTCTATCAACATATGGCCTCCATCAATTCATGCAGTATAGTTACCCTTTATTGTACTATTAGATGAAACGCACTAGCATCACAGTAGTGTAAACGCAATGTAAAATGTGTGTAAACACAAACTGGATATTTGAAAAGGTCATTCGGATGCTTTACAAAAATAGCATTAAGCGGTACAGTGTTTACGTCTGTTTCATAGAGTAGATTGAAGAACCGTTTCTTTTTCAGTTGTTTATGTTCGTTATGATGTGTAGTAACCACTTAGAAGCCACGTTCAATTGCTGATTTTCAAATGGCATGATATAGGGAGGATTTACGTTATGGAACCCAAGAAAACGCCACGCGTACTGCAAAAAAACATCGAATTTTTCACCGCAGCGCTGTCTCAACACCTCGTTACGGTCTGGCAAGAGGACCCTACAGGTGTATACTGTGAGATTGGCTGTGGATATATCGAGTTATTCAGTAGCGAGATGATTCGGGTGCGCAATCAAGATGGAACCCCAAGCCATTATGACCGCAATATTACCATGTTTCAGCTAATCACAAAGGATCAGCCGATATAATTATTATATGCTATGCCTGCGCTGTTCTTCCAGATTAGAATTGCTTTATGTTTACAACTACCGATTTTCATATCTGCTGAATCTTGCAGTTTTTCAAAAAGCGCCTCAGAGCGCTTTTTTTGTCGACCTTTTTTGAACATCGTTTCGAAAAGCAGTATGATAAGGGAGCATATTACCTAAATTTAAAGGGGAATCAACCGATGGAGCATACAACATCAGATGAGCGCATCCTGGTTATGACCGCGGTTGAAGGCGAACGGGAAGCTGTACTGCGGGGCCTGAAAGGCGACACCCGTTTTGTGGTCGAGCTAGCTGGCGTGGGCGCACCGTCCGCGGCGGCTTCAACCGCGCTAGCACTGGCGGCGGCTGGTGACTACCGTCTGGTCATCAGCGCCGGAATTGGTGGCGGCTTCGTGGAGGTCGCTGCACTGGAGAGCGTCGTTGTTGCTGACGCGATCATTGCCGCCGACCTGGGGGCCGAGACGGCAGAGGGCTTCAGCAGCGTGGACGAGCTAGGGTTCGGCTCAAGCAAAATTGCCGTGAACGTTGCCACCGCGCAGCGATTGGTTCAGACGTTGCGTGCCGCCGGACAGACGGCTGTCGCGGGGCCGATCCTGACCGTCTCTACGGCCACCGGTACGGCGGCAACAGCGGAACGGCTGGCCAAACGCGTTCCTGGAGCTGCTGCCGAAGCGATGGAAGGCTACGGCGTGGCCGTGGCGGCAAATAGGCTAGAACTGCCGACGATGGAAATCCGCACGATTTCCAATGCTGTCGGTCCACGTGACCGTGCAGCCTGGCGAATCAAAGAGGCTTTGCAAGCGTTGGAAGCCGCATTTTCTACATTAACGGAGGTTATATAGATGCAAATTGCTTTTTCACCTTGTCCCAACGACACTTTTGTCTTCCATGCCCTGGCGCATGGTTTGATTCCGGGCGCACCCGCGCTGGACATTACATTCGCCGATATCGACATCACCAACAATCTGGCGATCACACCAGACGGACTTGATATCATGAAAATTTCGTATGCTGCACTCCCTTGGGTACTGGATGAATATGCCCTGCTGCCTTGTGGGGGCGCACTGGGCCGGGGTTGTGGGCCACTCGTGCTGACCAAGGAAGGTTCCACCGTCAAAGGCCCGGAAGCCCTGTCCGGCAAGCGTGTAGCCGTTCCGAGTGAACGTTCCACTGCCTATCTGCTGTTCCGCCTGTGGGCGGCCAAGCATGTGCCTGGGGGTGTCGGCGAGATCGTCGTGATGCCGTTCGACCAAATTATGCCTGCTGTCCGTGACGGGAAGATAGATGCCGGACTAGTTATTCATGAAGCACGGTTCACGTATCCGTCCTACGGGCTTAGTAAGCAAGTCGATCTGGGGAACTGGTGGGAAGAAGATACAGGACTGCCGATCCCGCTCGGAGCTATTATTGCCCGCCGTACGCTGGATCTGGATGCGATCACAAACTGGATACGCGCCTCTGTCGAATACGCTTGGCAGCATCCAGAAGCTTCGCGTGAATATGTATTGTCTCATGCGCAGGAGCTTTCACCTGATGTCGCCCAATCGCATATCGACCTGTACGTTAACGATTTTACCGCCAATCTGGGCGACAGTGGATATGCCGCCATCGAAGCTTTGCTCGGTCGTGCCGCGCAGGAAGGGCTGGTACCTTCGTTTGATTTAGCCCAACTGCGCCCTACATCCACAACAATACGTTAAAAGGGAGAGACATGCCTTGCATGTTTTCCTACTGAATAGAGTAGTTTAAACATATAAAACCTCCCGAACGAGCACATGGCCTAGCCATGCGCCCCATTCGGGAGGTTTTATCATTTCATATGGCGAATCTTCATTCGACTCGCTTGATCCCTATACTTAGTTCTGTTCCTGCTCCACAACCTCGGTCTTAAATACGTTATCCAGTTTGGTACCCAATCTTTTGACCAGCGGCACCTTGATATCCCGGCTCAGCTCCTTGAAAAAAGCGTCCATGTCACAATTAATCTTATCCAACACGACCTTCACGGTACCCTCCTCCAAGATCTGCTCATTCAGATCCTCCGGTACGGTAACCGAGATATCATACTTCTTGCTTAACGTTTTAATGTAGCGGGTAAAGATTTCGATAAGCTCCTCATTGTTGAACTTCTCAACTGCAACTTGCCCTTTGTTGGTAAATTTCAAATTCACTCTCACGTTAGCATTTCCCCTTTTCCTTTTGACCATTTATTTTGGATAAACGTTGAACCTTTCAGAGGCTCTTCAAAGAAAGGGCCTTACCGGTCGTTTTAGACTCTTGTCCTTTGATATACTAAGTATAACACATTAAGGCCGTTTTCATTTCCCAACTTGTCGTTTTATGATAAAAAATGATAAAATTTGCGCATTTTCAGCATAAATTCTTTCTTTTCATGCCAATCATTAGGAATACCCCCTACACAAATACACAAAAAAACGCCTATCTCGCAAAAGAAAGACGTTTCCGTATAGATGCCTAAGTGGTATGCATTTACAGAGGTTTCGTACATTCCCAACCATGTGAACGATACTCACGCACAGCGTCTCGTATATCCTCAATATCATCAGAATGCAGCAAAACGGCAGGTAGAATAACCCAATATTCATTCTCCGCTAGATCAATAAATACGTCCTCGACATCGTAATATTGCATATCGCCAAATGCCGTGTCCCTGATCTTCTGTCCAACTAAAGGTGTAAACGGAGAATCAAATGTTTTCATCACCTTCGTATATTCCTTCACGCCCGTTGCCGAGATTTGCTGTGAAATAATGACGCTCAATGCTGTTACCTCCCTGACCTAATAATGCTCATTATACCCTTCTCTCAGACCCTCTACAAAACCTTGCGTAAAAAAAATCATAAAAATCAATAGACCGATGCCAATAGCAACGGAGCTGATTACAATAATGAAGATGCCCTGCGTGTTTCTTTGTTCCATTCGTTTCGTCAAAATTCCAAAAACCAAACCTAAGACACCCAACAATCCTCCAAAGACAAAAAAACTAAATATGAACCCCAAACCTGCAAAAATCCAGCCAAAGAAAGCGAGCAGCCATCCCTGCTGCTGCGGCTCGCTCTGTTTCATCTGCCAACGTTCCCTCGCTGTAGGTGTATATCTGTCCATTCCTTAACTCCCCCGCTTCATCTGCAAAACCCAACATCGGAATACATTAGGTTCCTCCTACTGCTGACCGGTGAGTTTAAAAGTGCCGCCTTCCCGCTTCCCAAGCGGATAATTTTGAACCGTCATTTCCACCCTCGTATTCTTATCCCATACCGGAAGCTTGTCAGATGTACCGTACTCTTTCATAGCTATGTTTATGACTTCCTCCGCCTTCTTCGTCAATGCAGCTGAGGACATATTATATTTACCATAACCTTGATAAGCACCGCCAAAACCAAGATTAGGTTGATTGTTCACATTCAGTAGCACACCCTTCAACGTGCCATCCTCTGTTACATCAAAAGTCACTTTTTCCAATACAAAATCATCGGTAACGACAGATGTCTGCTCTAACATATGCGTTATGGCTGACAGGTTAGCTGTTAATCTAACTCGTCCCAGTAGCGCCTCTGTATCGTTGTGTTGCTTCGTTAACGCTTGTGTTGTTTTATTTAGTGAAGCGTTCGCACTAGTTAAAGTATTGACCTTCGTATTCAGATTATAATTCCACACCGCCAAGGCTATACATCCTAGTACAGCTACTCCTGAAATGACTGTTGCTACAACTGCGAGCTTACGAACAGAATGTGCTTGCGGCTCCACAGACTGAGCATGACTGCTTAATTCTCCCATACCAAACTTCCTCTCTACTTATATAGTCATATTTTACTATTCCCTCCTCTGATAATCTAGTATATTTTTCCTAATTCCATATTTCTATGCATTTGTACAGGAATTCGTTTCATCAGCCCTGGAGTTTCGGTTCTTTCGTTTTCTAGGAGATGCTGTATTTACCAGATACACACTGCCTGCAATCAGCACCAGCCCCACAACAAACGTCAAAGTAAGCGATTCCTTGAGCATTACCATACTAAAGACTGTGGACAACACCGGAATCATAAACGTATATGAGCCGACGGTTCCCGCATCTCCGTTGTCGATCAGTTTAAAATAAATCAGCCAGCCCATCGCAATCACGAATATCGAAATAAACAATAGAATCGCGATAAAGGAGGCTGTCCAGTGGATATCGCCCCATTTCTCGGTCGTAAACCCAATCCCGTTGAGTAGGACCCCTCCCAGAATGAGTTGCATCGTCACCGCCCAAATGGAGTCCAGTTGTTTGCTTTTTTTCTTCATATAAATCGTTCCGAGCGCCCAGCACAGTCCTGAGGCTAGCCCCAACACAATGCCCAGCACAGACAAATGACCTGCCATTCCACCTGAGCTAATCACGATTACTCCGCCAAAACCCAGTACCAGTCCAATGACTTTCAGGGGAAACATACGCTCTCCTAACCACAACCAGGAGAATAATCCCAACAAGATCGGCTGAAGGAATACTAAAGTGGAGAACAACCCAGCAGGCAGATAACGCAGCCCTACCGTCTGCAAGCCATAGTAGCCTGCAATATTAAATATAGCCAGCACAAGATAAGTCCACGCATTTTGTCTAAGTCGTAAACCTTCCCGGTTACGTATAGCGAACAACAGCAGAATTACACCACCCAGCAGCGTGCGGATTCCCGAAAAAAATATCGGCGGCGTATCTGGCAAAGCCAGCTTGGTCAACGGCCAGTTGATCCCCCATACCATCACTAATATCAAGACAAGCCACAACGTAGCTTTAGGTGTTAATTTTTTCATAGATGTCTTCTCTCCCTTAGATTTTTCATCGCTCATTGCTACCGACTAAAATCTGAATAGCCGTTTGCAAAGTTTTGCTTTACTAGCGTATACTGTGGTCACTAATAAATAAAATGAATGTTTTCAATAAGGGAGATAACTTTTCACTTATGACTATAACTCAGATTATGATCTTTGTTCGCGTAGCTGAAACACTAAACTTTACTCAAACTGCCCATGAGCTGCATATGACGCAACCTGCGGTCAGCCATGCCATCGCTAGTATCGAGAACGAGCTTGATGTCCAGCTATTGCTGCGCGATCGAAAAAGAGGCGTGCTCCTGACAGAAATCGGACAAAAGGTGCTGCTGCAATTCCGCATGGTGCTGCAAAGCATGGAAAAAGTACAGCAGCAGGTGGCCGCTGAAAAAGGCTTGGACGTAGGTACAATCACGATTGGTGCCTTTCCTTCTGCCTCAGCCTATTTTCTGCCCCCCATTATTCATCATATCCGTCAGTACTATCCGAACCTTGTTTTCGATTTACATGAAGGCTCTACCAATGAGGTCAAGGAGTGGGTGCATACCAGAGAAATTGAAGCGGGAATCATCTTGTTGCCAGACCCTGAGGTAGATGTAATTCCTTTATGTCAGGATGACATGATTATTCTCTTGCCTGACGGTCATCCTTTTCAATCGCACGACAAAATCGCCATCCGAGACTTGAATCAACAGGAGATGATCTTTTGTAAAGGTGGACATGAAGTCGCCATTATGGAGGGGTTTGAACGCGAACAAAGTCAGTTGCAAGCACAATTTATTACTCACAATATCAGCACGCTGGTCAGCATGGTCCGACAAGGACTAGGTATGGGCATTGTCTCTTCACTCGCCTTATCTACGTTCCCCCATGATCTGACCGTCAAGGAAACCACGCCTCTGATCACGCGTCAAATTGGTATCGCTATCCCCTCTCTACACAATGCTTCACTTGCTGTACAGTTATTTGTGCGAACCGCGCAGGAGCTGTTTACGGATTTGAAGCAATAGAGCATTGGTCACGGGATTTCGGTAGGTGTATAATATTTCCTAAATATGACTTGAAACATTATTATAAGAGGTGTCTATTCATATGCAGGTAAATCAAATCATTGAATACGAGGAAAAACTGCGTAAGGCGATGCTGACTAGTGATGTGAAGATCTTGGATGAGCTTATTCATGATAAGCTTATATTCGTGAATCACTTTGGACAGGTGTTGAACAAAGAAGCGGATCTGGAAGCCCACCGTTCGGGTGTTTTACATTTTACGGATATTCAAGTTCTTAATCAATCAGTAATTCCGCTGGATGATACTGTCGTTACGGTGACCCGCGTTTCTTTACGAGGAACGGTAGGCCATGATCCCATTGAAGATGAAATGTGCTATACACGCGTTTGGCACAATATAGACGGGGCGTTGAAGATCATTTCAGGGCATTGTAGCACGGTAAAATAAGCTTAGTCGCGAATCCGCCATGGATGCGAAATCTGACTAAGTCAGGTGAGCAGCTACGGCAAGAATCTTCGTAATTAAATCAATGGCACGGTGTAAGACACAAGAGCACTAACCATTTTAGGGATAGCGCTCTTCATTTTTACAGTCTTGTTAAGTCACTTGGTTGTAGCATCATACAAACGCTGTAAAAGGGTAACAGCTTCAGCACGTGTGACCTGTGCCTTTGGGCGAAGGTATCCATTGTCAGCGGTAAGGACGCCCATCTTGGTAAGGGTGTAGAATGCTTCTGCCTTTTGATCCTGGAAATCTCCATCATAGGAGTACTCTTCTCCCGTTGTGTCGATGTACAGTACCGGATAGTAGGCTGAGAATTTGTCATTGTAATTTGCCTGGCGAACTTTCATATCGTTGTACTGTGCAGCTGAGGAAATTACTTCGGCAATCTCAGGATGAAGAGTCTGATTGGTATAATCTGTTCGAACAGAAGCAATCATCATCATATCCCAACGGGTCAGCGGTTTGTCAGGATTGACATAGAATTGATAGTTTGGATATTTGCCCCCTACACTTTCAGCAAACGGCCACACATAATCCCCGTTGAATATAGCTGCAAAATCTTGATTCGCCCAGTGCTTGCGTGCATCTACAAACTCTGAAGATTTACCCGCTGAATAATTGACTTCTGGAAAAAGTTTATGAAACATATGTACAAATTCTGCTTTTGTTATGGTTTTGCCTGGCTTGAAGGTCCCATCCGTATAGCCGCTGACAACACCTTTGTCGACCATCGAATGAATGGATTCGGCAGCCCATTCATATTTTGTACCATTCACATCGGGAAACGTAACTGCCGCCATTGCGGATTGACTGAACAACAGTGCCACCGAAACCACAGGGGTAATCAGCCATTTCTTTTTCAACATCTTGTTCCACTTCCTTTAGGTAAATTTACGTAGAAAATAGTTCTCCAGACTCAATGTTATATCGGTATTTCCTATGCAAAAGATGAACCTAAACACAAAAACGACCTTCGCAACGAGTAAAATTCGTTACAAAGGCCGTTATCCGTAACCTAAACGTATATCTTTAGGAATAATTCAGACCACCATTCGAAAAATTAACAAGGCTCTTCGTTTGGTTTCCCTGCATCTGTAGCTGTACGGAAGCTTGAACCGCACCCACACGTAGCCACAGCATTTGGATTATGAATTGTAAAACCGCCGGACATACCAGACTCTTCAAAGTCGATTTCCAGACCGTCCAGATAGCGGATACTTTCCTTTTCGACGACTACTTTCATATCCTGTACATTCATATATATATCTTGATCCGTCTCGTTGTCGTCAAAGCCCATGGCGTACGAAAATCCGGTACAACCACCTGGCGTAACACCCAGACGTAAAAACATATTCGGCGTTTCCTGCTGCTCCAGCATATCCTTCAAACGCTCAGCAGCGGAATCGGTGATGTTAATCATAGCTCCATCCTCCTCTTTTACTTCATGTTCTCCTTCAGTATACTCCACTATTTGCAGGTGCTCAAGTCATGGAATGTCCTTCCCTTACAGGCTTCAAGACCTGTTTTTCTATTCGTTTGTATTGAACACCGGTGGTGTGAGGTTTATAATAGGTGAAGAGTGTGTAAAAGAAACTGTCGGAAATTTGTCATTTCAAAGGCGATATTTTGAGATATTCATCATTGTAGCCTGGCATTGTAACATTTTTCACATATCGTATATCCGCGCTGCCGGATTCTTACCGACGGAACGGGACATCCTGTGCGCATCAAGCGCTTGTGCCGCTGATTTGGCGGACAGCCTCGCACAGAGCAACTTGAAGGAGGAATAGGCATGTCCACATTAGTTACACCTTTTACAGACCGCAGAATGGCGGAAATTGTAGAAAAGGTACAGAACGGGATTCGTTTGAACCTCGAAGATGGTATATATTTGTATGAAACTGACGATATCCTCACACTGGGTCAGTTGGCTAACGAAGCTAATTTACGCAAGAACGGAAAAAAGGTTTATTTTATCGAAAACATGAGCCTGTACTTCACCAATGTATGCGAAGCGCGCTGCGCGTTCTGCAATTTCCGCAAGGATCAGGGGGAGGACGGCTCTTATACGTTGTCCGGGCAGGAAATGATTGATTATGTAGAGCAACACATCCATCCGGGGGTAAGAGAATTTCATATCGTCGGTGGTCATAATAATCATGTGCCTTTCCAATACTATGTAGACTCATTGAAGGCGCTGAATGAAAAATATCCCCACGTTACACTGAAAGCCTACACAGCAGCGGAAATTGACTTTTTCACACGCATAAGCGGCTTGAGTATTAAAGAAGTGCTTGAGGAGCTGCAAAAGGCTGGACTTCAATCCCTGACTGGTGGTGGCGCAGAAATCTTGTCCGACGAATATCGCAAGAAGATGCGTGTTACCAAAGCCAACGTGGACCGCTATCTCGAAGTACATCGCACGGCCCACAATCTCGGCATGAAAACTCATACGACTATGCTGTACGGTTCGGTCGAATCGTATCAGGATCGTATTGAACATATGCTGCAAATTCGCGAATTGCAGGACGAAACGAACGGATTTATGGTATTTATTCCACTGTCCATGCAGCCGAAAAGCAAAAACGCCAACATTATGCGTCGTAACTCCGCTTACGAAGATCTCAAAACCATTGCGATCAGCCGCCTGATGCTGGACAATATCGACCATGTCAAAGCTTACTTCATTAATATTGGCCCGCAATTGACGCAGGTCGCTCTCACCTTTGGCGCATCAGACGTCCATGGCACGATTGTGCGCGAGCAGATCAGCCATGCCGCAGGTGCGTTGACCCCTGCCGGATTGACCCGTAAAGAGCTGATCTGGCTGGTCAAAGGTGCAGGACGCATACCTGTAGAACGAGACACCTTCTATAACGAAATCGAAGTTTTCGAATAAATGTAATATCGGATTCAGATTTCCCGCGAGCATATCATCCCCATTACTCACATCATGCAGCATCATGCTGCCCCGGAATACGCTGGTCTGTCTGCCACAGGCAGGCCCGATTCTCGGGTTTTATAACAACAAAAACTTGTGTTAGATCGACGAGACACCAGACCATTTGCCGGGGACACGGTAGCGAAAGGAAGGCGGATTTTGATGAAAAATTTCGTTATTCTGGGGGGCGGCTATGGCGGCCTTACCATTGCCAAAGAATTGCTGGATAAACACATTCCCGACGATGTTCAAGTTATTTTAGTGGATCGAATGCCCTTTCAGGGCTTGAAAACAGAGTACTATGCCCTCGCAGCAGGTACGGTTTCTGATTTTGATTTGCGGGTGCATTTTCCAGATGAGCAACGTCTTATTCGCAAATACGGAGAGGTCACCTCGATGGATCTGGAGAATAAAATGGTCCATTTTCAAGACGGTGAACCCTTGCCCTATGATCAGCTTGTCATTGCGTTGGGTTGTACCGACCGCTTTCACAATACACCGGGGGCTGAAGAACACAGCTGTACGATCCAGTCGTTTAACCATACCCGCCAAACCTATCTGCGCTTGAACGAAATCAAGCCATATGGACATGTCCATATTGTAGGCGGCGGTCTTAGCGGTGTTGAGATTGCAGCGGAGTTACGTGAAAGCCGCACGGATTTGAATATTACCATTATGGATCGGGGCGAGCGGGTGCTGTCAGCATTCCCGCAACGTTTGTCTGCCTATGTACATGCTTGGTTCAAGGAGCATCAGGTTAATGCCCTGAACCATGTTGCGGTTTCTCGTATTGAGCCGGGGGCTATTTATAACCGTGACGAGCAAATTGTAACGGATGCAGTGGTATGGACGGCCGGGATTCAGCCAGTAAAAATCGTGCAGGATTTAGCTGTCCCTAAAGACCCTCAGGGTCGTATCGTGCTCAACGATTACTACCAAATACCAGATCATCCAGAGGTATATGTGGTCGGAGACTGTGCGAGCCTTCCCTACTCTCCAAGCGCTCAGGCAGCAGAGGTGCAAGGGGAACAAATCGCACATATTGTACGTGATCTATGGAAAGGTCAAACGCCTCACCCGCATCCTTTAAAGCTGCGCGGTACATTAGGCGCACTTGGCAAGAAGGCCGGGTTCGGCTATGGCTTTATGGGCAGCACTTCATTGCGCGGCCGTGTACCACGCCTGCTTAAAAGCGGTGTGCTCTGGAAGTCCAAACGCCATTTTGGCTGATCATGCTAAACAAACAAAGAAGACCCGCTCCCAAAGCAGGTCTTCTTTGTATATTGCGTGTATGGGCTAACAGAGCATTATATTTCAATCCAAGTCTAGGTTATCCCATGCTTCAGCTTCCTTAATTTTGTTCATAATCACTTCGTACAGAAGCTCTGCTGAATCTGCGGATACAATCTCACCATTGACCATCGCATAGGGTTCCGCGTTACACTGACCGCAATTGCTTAGGCAGCCGTATTCAATCACATCATAATCTGGATTCTGTTCCAGCTTGGACATGATTTCATCAGTGCCCCAATGCATATTACTGGTGCAAAACTCAATAATAGGTCTTAACATTTTTTCACCTGCTTTGGATGACGGGCATTTTAATTTGGCCCGCTTTGTAATATAATAATAAAGGTATAGGAAAGGAGTTGAATTCTAATGAGCGAAACACAAAGCGTTCAAATGTATGATGAAGTAGCAGATGTACTGGATAAGCTCCGTCCGTTCCTGCAACGCGATGGCGGCGACGTTGAGCTGGTTGACGTTGAAGACGGCATCGTTAAGCTGAAGCTGGTAGGTGCTTGCGGCAGTTGCCCAAGTTCTACAATTACGCTGAAAGCAGGGATTGAACGCGCTCTTCTCGAAGAAGTTGAAGGCGTCCAAGAAGTGGTACAAGTATTCTAATGCTAGATGCATAATGATCAGAGAGTCTTGAGTTCGGTAACGAAGCTCAAGACTCTTTTTTGTATTACAGCGTCTAAAGCTCTCTCAAGCTTATATGGTTGGCCGAATGGGGTCCAATCCTCCGGACACATCCATAATATTGCCTGTTATAAAATCTGAATGCTCCTCACACAAATAGGCGATCACTCGCGCAATGTCCTCTCCGCTTCCTGGACGCCCACGCGGTGTCTCTTTATCCTGCATGCCGATGACATCGGCAATCGACTTTTCCTTGTTCGCTCCTCGGATATCCCCTGGACAGATCATATTGACCGTGATGCCATAGGGAGCTTCCTCTACAGCTAGTGACTTCGTAAAAGACACCAGCCCCACCTTGGCAGCTGCGTAGACAGCCCGATGCGGCCAAGCCCTTGCTTCTCCAGCATGACCAAAGCCAAAATGAATAATACGTCCCCATTGCTGGCTACGCATGTGCGGCAATACCAAATGATCCAGCAACATGGTACCGACCAAATTTCCCTGTATCATGGCATGAATCTCAGCTACACTGTAGTCCGCAAAAAGACGGCGTTCCCGGATGAAGGGTCCGGCATTGTTCACCATAATATCAACCCCGCCCAGACGATCCTGCACTTCACCGATCAGCCTGGTGATATCTTCCTGAACAGAGATATCTGCTTGTAAAGATAGACAGCGTACTCCCTTAGATTCAATTACCTGCTTAAGCGCTTCGGCTTCTACCTGGCTATGGACATAATTTAGTGCAATGTCACAACCTTCATCAGCCAAACGCAGAGCGGTCATTTTACCTAAACCTTTGGCACTGCCCGTTATGAGTGCGACTTTGTCTCTCAACAGTTTTCCTCCTCTTCACAGAGAACGGTCACCCTCAAGTATAAAATATTTAAGCAATCCCTACAACTCCAGCCAAGAAGAAACCCCAGTCCTCTTGTTCAAGAGAATCTGGGGTTTACGTTCAGCGGTTTCTTATTTTCTGCTTAAAATGCAGGGATAATTGCGCCTTGATATTTGTCTTCAATGAATTTTTTAGTTTCTGGAGATTGCAAAGCTTTAAACAATTTTTGGATCGCTTCGGAATCTTTATTGTCAGGACGTGCTACCAGTACATTAGCATATGGAGAATCTTTGTCTTCCAGTGCCAATGCATCCTTGGTCGGGTTCAGCTTGGCTTCCAAAGCGTAGTTCGTGTTGATTAACGCAATATCTACTTCAGGCAACTGACGTGGCAGCATAGCTGCTTCCAAAGTTTTGAATTCCAGATTTTTCTTATTTTCAGTAATATCTTTTACGGTAGCTTCAATGTTACTTGCATCCTTCAGCTTGATCAGACCTTGTTTCTCCAACAGCAGCAATGCACGGCCTCCATTGGTTGCATCGTTCGGAATCGCTACTGTTGCACCGTCTGGAAGTTCATCAAGCTTTTTATATTTTTGGGAGTAGATACCGAATGGCTCCAGATGAACGGCGCCAATAGATACTAGATCCATTTTACGCTCTTTATTCATCACATTCAGGTAAGGTACATGTTGATAAAAGTTAGCATCCAGTTGCTTGTCGAACAATTGCACGTTCGGCTGTACATAGTCGTTAAACTGAACGACTTGAAGGCGAACTCCTTCTTTTTCCAACTGAGGCTTGATCGCTTCCAAAATTTCCGCATGTGGCACAGGAGAAGCTCCAACTTTCAGTTCGACTTCACGTGGTGACCCGCCTGTATTTTCGGCCGCATTGTTTGTATCCGATGTAGTGCTTTTTGTACCGCAAGCAGCCAGTACCGCAATTAATGTCAAGCTCAATACAGCCAATACCCATTTCTTCATGTTGTTACCCCTCCAATAATTTGTAATATTCAGGATCAGACGTCCTGATCAATAAGGATATCTATATGTTTTCCCTATTTCCGAGTATAATGCCGCACAAGGCGATCTCCTGCCATTTGCAGCAATTGTACCAATACGACCATCAGTACGACTGCAACGATCATTACAGCCGTTTCGTAACGATAATAGCCGTAGTTGATTGCCAGCGTACCCAGCCCACCGCCCCCGATCATACCGGACATTGCCGTGTACGATACGAGTGTAACGACGGTAATGGTTAATGCGGCAAGCAGGCCCGGAAGTGCCTCACGCAACAGCACACGCCGGATAATTTGTCCTGTCGAGGCTCCCATCGCTTGTGCAGCCTCAATGACACCTTTGTCCACTTCACGCAGAGATGTTTCGACAAGACGTGCAAAGAAAGGGGCAGCCCCGATAACCAATGGCGGAATGGTTCCCAGCACTCCGGTCGAGGTACCTACCAACGATCGTGTAAAAGGAATAAGTGCAACGATCAAAATGATAAATGGTACGGAACGCAAAATATTAACGATGAAGGATAATACAATGTACATCACCTTCATCAGAGTCAACGAGGAGCGGCTCGCCAGAAACAACAATATACCGAGCGGCAAACCAATAACGAGGGTGAATAATGCAGATGCCCCGAGCATCTGAAGGGTTTCCAGAGTAGAATTCCCCAGCTCTTCCCAACTCACTTGCGAAAAATCAAGTTCGCTCATTGTCAATCACCTCCACATCAAGTCCTTGTCCAGATACTTCGCGCAGCGTATGCTCTATATCTGAATGGTTTCCTTCAAAACGAACGATCAGCTGTCCATACGGTACATTTTTAATCGTAGAGATGGTTCCCTGCAAGATTGCAAAATCAACACCTGTACTTCGAGCTGTACGCGACAGAATCGCATCATAAGTTTTACTGCCTAAGAAGGAGATACGTACCACCTGTGCCGATTCCCCGCTACCTGCAGCTGCAATCGCTGCTTGTAACTCCTCGGGATGTTCTGCCTCCCGCTGGATAAAGTCCTTAGTTACCTGATGCTGTGGCTTCAAAAATACTTCCGCCACCGGACCTTGCTCCACGATATTGCCCTGATGAATGACGCCAACTCGGTCACAAATGCTTTGAATGACATGCATCTCATGAGTAATCAATACGATGGTCAAATTAAAACGTTGATTAATATCCAACAGCAATTTCAGGATAGACCCTGTCGTCTGCGGATCAAGTGCAGACGTCGCTTCGTCACACAGCAACACATGCGGATCACTAGCCAGTGCCCGTGCAATTCCTACCCGCTGCTTCTGTCCACCCGAGAGCTGTGACGGATATTTTCCACTGTGTTCTTTCAGCCCCACTAGTTCCAGCAGCTCGCGAACTTTCTTGTCCATCTCCTGCTTAGGGGTATTTACTAGACGTAATGGAAATGCAATGTTGTCATACACTGTCGCTGAAGACAACAAATTAAAATGTTGAAAAATCATTCCGATTTTTCGACGTTGCTTCTGTAACTGGGATTGACTCACAGTGACAAGATTAACCCCATCTACCCATACTTCGCCTGAAGTAGGGCGCTCCAATAAATTAATACAGCGGATCAACGTACTTTTGCCCGCCCCGGAATGACCAATCACCCCGAATATTTCTCCACGCTTTATAGAAAGATTCAACCCGGACAACGCATTAACGCGTCGGTTGCCTTTACCATAATGCTTGGTTAATTGCTTAAGCTCTATCAACGTGCTGCGACCCCCTTCACTTCTTCCTTACCCTTTTA
>RCUE01000209.1_pt1 | contig 20056 bp, 15 predicted proteins | sample 2166111 | NCBI WGS metagenome assembly RCUE01 (sample SAMN09930795, study PRJNA488358) | compost metagenome | feature: garden; material: soil; isolation source: compost soil in phenylacetonitrile-enriched culture | place: Germany: Experimental Botanical Garden Goettingen | collected 2016-01-27 | reverse complement strand
CATATGTGGATCAAAGGACTTTTCAATGCTCCAATCATGAGGGACTTGAAGGAGCCGCCAATGCTCATCGTTGTAGTCCATTTTCTCAGCACCCGCGTAATTTCCTTCTATAAATCTCCAGTCTGTTTTGAACGGCATAATCACTCTGCTTCCCATGATCTCGCCTCCATTTCATAAAGTGGATGAACGGATATAACAGCAGTGCTGGATGACCATCACAAAAAACGTGTTCTCATTACAATATTTGAAACACCGGGTGATCTTCAATAAAGTGTACGGGAAGCATCGGAAATTGGGCGGAAAGCACATCTGCGAGATACTTCATCCCAGGTGCTTCACTTTCAGCATGTCCCAGCATGATAAGTGCTCTACTGTGCCCTTGATAGACAGCATCTTTAACATATTCTGGTGTTTCCCATTCTGGGCCTTCACCGGCGATGACTACATCTACATTTTCATTTAGAAATAATGGAATGGCTAGATCGCCACCTCCCCTGTATCCTACTGAAATTCCCACTCGTTCACATGGCATGGAAACCTCGCCAGCCACCCGTACATAACGAATATGTAGTTTGGCTTTGATATATTCAGCGATCTCCTTAACTTTCATAGCGGGAATAGTCAAAATGGCGGCCGTCGGCTGCTGTTTTACCATGTAGTTGTGCCAGCCAAGCGCCTGAAGAAGCCCAACCATCACTCCATCCGGTTGATAACGATGTATGGTGTCATGAAACCGATAAATGCCTATACCTGCATCGGCAATGAGGCGAGATTTTTGCGAAAAAACCGGATCATGTAGTAGACACTCATGCATCCTCTGATGACTATAAAAAATGCCTTCATGTGTAATGATAAAATTTGCACCTAGAGAAATAGCTTGTTCTATCACGTACTGTGAAGCGGAGAAAGCGGTTACAATTCCTTGCACCTCAGTATCTACAGATCCTGGGTCCAGCAGATCTACGGTGGTGTGGGGTAGGCTTATTCCCTTGGTCAGATGATTCACAATCAGACCCATAGTCATGGTCATACACGTTCCCTCCTCATGGATAATGCATAGCAATTGTACCATTTTATTTCAGCCATAGGCGCTATTCTTTCTAGCAAAACAGCCAGTTCCAGAGGAGCCAGCTGTTTTACGAATAATTCTATTATTTATACAGAACTCCTAAAATGGAGTCGATTCGTTCTTTTGCTCCTTGCCAGGATGTCATGACGGGGAACTCATATTGCTCTCTTGCTCTCAGATTCCATGGATGAGGAATACAAAGCACCTTTTTCCCCTCCTTTAGCGCAGGTACTAAATTATGAGGGCCATCATCAATCAGGAGATCATAGTTAATCAGGTTCTTTCGTTTACATGGGAAAAAGTTCTCGATCGGAATGAATGGCATATGTCTTTGAAGCCAATTCCATTTCTCTACGACGGTCTTGGGCTCTGCCGCTGTCACAATAATGACATCAAAAGCATTGCAAAGCTTCTCCATTTCTTCTACAACATACTCGTCAAACAGTTCAAGTTCCTCAAACAAACCCGGTCGCCCATAAAATACATCATGCGTGCTTTTGGGATGACGTAGATGATCGGTGTTCCAATCTAACATTTCTTCATAACGAAGCGGATGAGTGGGAAATTCACTATTGTTATGGTATATGGCTCGTTTGACGAGATGACAGATGGTATCGTCCATATCGACTGCAATGATTGGTTTTCTCATCAGCTTGCCCCTATTCACTCTGGTAAAATTTTTCACAAGAATATCATACTATAATTTAATATCGCGGTGAAGCTTAGGTATTGCTGTCCGATAGATCTCACCTTTGTTCAAAATAATTAACCAAGAAAAACGTTAGGTCAACCTACACAAATTCGGAATATCACAGAAATATAGTTAGGTTATTTTTATCAATATAAACTAAATTTTAAACAAACATAAACAATAAATACAATGAAACCACAGAAAATCGCACTTAAATAATAAATACATGTGTTTATACTTCAAAAATACAAAAAAATAACTAAAATAACCGATTGAATAACAAAAACACAAATGATAGAATAACAAAAATAACTTTTTTCATATTTGAAAGCGCTTAATTTTGTGTTTAGCTTACTGCTATTTACACACTTACATACCTAACTTCATCTCTGTATAGCAGGAAGTTGAATAATATATTTAGGGAGGAATAAAAATGAAGGTATTGTTAAGAAAATCACTATTGTCTGGAATGATCGGCTTGCTCATCATGATTGGTTTAGGAGGAGTTTTCTCCAAGGTAGAAGCTGCTTCAGGATTTTATGTAAGCGGTACCAAATTGTATGATTCTACAGGCAAGCCATTTGTTATGAGAGGCGTCAATCATGCTCACACATGGTACAAAAACGATCTTTATACAGCGATCCCGGCAATTGCCCAGACAGGTGCTAATACCGTCCGAATTGTCCTTTCTAACGGAAACCAGTACACCAAGGATGATATTAATTCCGTGAAAGATATTATTTCTCTCGTCTCCAACCATAAAATGATTGCTGTGCTTGAAGTTCATGATGCTACAGGCAAAGACGACTACGCGTCTTTGGATGCAGCTGTGAACTACTGGATTAGCATAAAGGATGCTCTGATCGGCAAGGAAGACCGGGTTATCGTAAACATTGCAAACGAATGGTATGGTTCTTGGAATGGAAGTGGTTGGGCTGATGGATACAAGCAAGCGATTCCCAAGCTGAGAAACGCAGGTATCAAAAATACACTCATCGTCGATTGTGCCGGATGGGGACAATATCCTCAATCTATCAATGACTTTGGTAAATCTGTATTCGCAGCTGATTCTTTGAAGAATACGGTATTTTCCATCCATATGTATGAGTTCGCTGGTAAAGATGTTCAAACTGTTCGAACCAATATTGATAACGTTCTGAATCAAGGACTTCCTCTGATTATTGGTGAATTTGGCGGTTACCACCAGGGAGCAGACGTCGACGAGACAGAAATCATGAGATACGGTCAATCCAAAGGAGTAGGCTGGTTAGCCTGGTCCTGGTATGGTAATAGTTCCAATCTTTCCTACCTTGATCTTGTAACAGGACCTAATGGCAATCTGACGGATTGGGGGAAAACTGTAGTTAACGGAAGCAACGGGATCAAAGAAACATCGAAAAAGGCTGGTATCTACTAAACGTACTATCAGAAAGTAAAAAAGGCTCATGGTTGAACGACCATGAGCTTTTACATTTTTATACTTTATACTAAAAGTACCCACTGTGCGTCTCTGAACTTACACTTCCTGGGTTATACGGTGAGTCGAATTTCATACACAGGCACGATGCTGACTGCGCCGATATCTACGATACGTTCCTTTGCCGTCTCTTTCCAGCCAGCCATAGTCGTATTGCTGTTGAGAACCTTACCTTTTCGTATTGGGGAAACATATACGTACAACCCTTGCTCGATGAGCCGATGCTCAAATGCTTTCAAGCCTATTTCCCAGGTCGTATGGTTGCAGAAATTATCGTTGATCAGTTCGCCATCCATAAAAGCATAACCGATATCTCCAGTATAATCGATACGCAGCAGAGCTTCCTTAATTCCGTGAAAGGCATCTATCTCAAAATCAATAGTAAGTTTATCGTCATTTATTTTTTTCAAATTGAAATGAATTTCTCGCTTAGGAGCCTTTAAACGATACGTTTTAAATACATTGTTTTCTGTTATGTCTAGCAGCTCTCCACCAGTAATAGATGTGATCGAGGCGTCGAAATCAGGGAATACACTCAGGGATACCATTTCTTGATCCGTCGATTCCAGCCTTAGATCGCCCTCATATACAAGTACATTGGCATTGGTCAAAATGACTCTGTCCCGGCCTTGCATGTTTACCTTCCAAAATGTAAGACTTTGCTCATCAGTCATCGTGTAGATGGCAACTTTTTTGCCACTTTCAGATACCAGATGGATGAGACTATCGTCCTCTTCAGCAACCTTAATGATCGTGTTCCCATCCAACTGCTCTATCGAGCCTTTGTCGATTGTGGCACTGATGATATCTTTTGACTCAATTTCATATCTTCCCTTCATCCCCTCTGGTACAAAGAAAAAGTAGTATACTTCTCCATCTTCTTCTATCCTTGTTATCAGCTGTACCGTAGCATATTTGAGCTTCATTCCATCTAAATTAAAGTTAAATGGCAATATAGCGAAACTTTCACGTCCTAACATCAGCTCACCTTGACTAGGGATTACAATCGTTTCCTCGGGCAGTTCAATGCTCACATTAAAATCGCACAGGTCGTCATTTTCGACATGGTCTTGGAAATTATTTAGAAACAGATAACCCGATCCAGCACTGGATCGCACTGCATATCGTAACGTATCCACATCATAAGGGTCCATCTGGGACGTATCCCCTGGCAGAATAGTCTTTGTTAGTGAGAATTGCTTTTGGAACGTTGAAAAAAAGTAATGCTGCAGCTTTGTTCTATGGTACGATTCCCTTACTTGACCGAATTCGCCGATCATGGCGTTGAAATCATAGGAGATTTTGGGGGTGGCTAGATCATTGGTGAACGGGTTAACCTTACCCCGAGGATTGGAACCCCCATGATACATGTAATATCCGATCAGATTACAGCCTTCTGCAACCTTCATGACAGTCATTGCTGGAACACTGCGGTAGGGAAATGCGAACCGATATTTATAAAACTGAACCATGCCGCCACCCATTTCACAGCAAGCGTACGGATAGTCTTCAGGCGCGTATTGAGGCTCAAAATTGTAACTCACTGGAATCTTGTTATTATGCTTGTCGCGGAAAATGTATTCCGGTGTCGCAGGATGCTCGTCCATCCCCTCCAAACGTCCCTCTTCGTAGTAGATCCATGGCCAATAGGCATACCCGCCCCATAACGGCAGCATATCAGGTACAGGAGTTGTTGCTCCTCCCCATCCTGTGCACGTATAGATCGGAGTATCAATCCCCGCTTCCAGAGCTATTTCTTTAAGTTTTAACATATGCGAGTTACCGTCACTTCCACTGTTTAGCCACATATCATTAATTCCTACAGTCAATGCCCACTGGGCAGATGAATGATGATGCTCGTTTTCGATTTGGGTGCCGATAATCGGCCCCCCCTCCTTATATAACAGCCCTTTAACCTGGGTACCGATTTCGTTATACAATCTTCTTGTATAGAACAGATACCCCTCATCATTAGAACGAACCTCAAATGGTCGACCGAATAACCAATCTGGCATACCGCCGTTTCGAATTTCCCCATGATCAAAGGGACCGATCCGAATGATGGAGTATACCTGATGTTTGCCGCACAACTCGATGAAATGACGAAGATTCTTGTTCCCACTCCAATTAAAAACACCTTCAACTTCTTCATGTAGGTTCCAAAAAATATAAGTGGCAATGATGTTTACGCCGCCCATTTTTATTTTAATAATTTCGTCTTCCCAATAGCGTTCATCATAACGGGCATAATGGAATTCACCACAAATACCGAAAAAGGGCTCTCCGTCCTTCTCCATAAAATAGTTGGTGAATCCGATCTCCTCTCCTTTTGGGTTGGTGCCGCCAAGTTTGATATGTCCTTTAACAATATGCTTCTGATCGTCTTTAACCGCAACTCGATAGTTTCTCATGGAGTTCACTCCCCTCACTCGTTAATCTGAATTCAGGATAAATTGGTTCCACTTGCGCTGCCAAGCGATATCATTCCAGAATGGATGATGGGGAGCGCAGTTAGAACAGAGGGTCATTCCCCAGAACCCAAGTGCCATTCCTTTTCGCAACACATATTCAGCGATAAATTTGCCGACTGGGCCTTCTTCAAATTGGGCATGCAGCGGCGTGTAGCCTACATAACCTTCTCCTATGACAATTGGAATGCCGGAATGACGAGTCCATTCATGAATCTCTTCCAATCGGGAGTCGGCCTTCTGCAACATGGCCATTTTATGGTCTCCATACCGATCGTACAAAAATAAATCCCATTGATCGGGATCTACCCAGTCGTGCAAATAAATAAGTCTCATGCCGACTGGATTGCCTTCCATCCGCCAATTCTGCCCCGGAGGCAGGGTCCATTTTGCAAATGGAGGAGCGTCTTCTCTTAATAGGGATTGTACGAATGGATTGGGGAACGGCGCCAACTCATCATAAAGCGCTGCCGCTTCCATAAGCTCATTGAGCACCCCTTTAATATATAGGTGAAAATGGGCCACCTGCATATTGCGCGCGACGTAAGCTTTAGGGTAGGCTTCATTTAACGTATAACTGGCCGTCATCATGATATCGGGATGACATTGGCGAAGATATTCTATCGCTTCTTCTACGTAGGGCTGCATGGCTTCAATAAGCGCCGGTACATTCGTTTCGGCTATGCCTTCAGACGTTCCGACGGCGTTTAACTGCCCAAATTCCACTTCGTTATGCAGCTCTGTATAGATGATCTGACTCCTGTAGCCTTCTGCTGTGACGAAACGGATCAACTGATCCATTGATTTTGCAATGGCCATGAATCTCTCCTTAGGAGGAATTGCAGCTAGTTCATCTCTAAGCTCAGCATGAGCCAGAAAGCTGGGACTCTGCTGATATTCCCAAGAGGATAACATAATGTAACAGTTATGAGCCTTTGCTTGTTTGAACAGTTCGAGCAAATGAGCATGCCCGTCCAGTACTGCGCCTCCACGACAGTTATACCAACGCGTACGCTGGCCTACTTCCCCAAGGTTAGCAAACTCCAAGGGTCCGGGGCGTTTGCCATCCGCTGTAAACAACATGAATGGCATTGCACATATTCGGATCGTATTGTAGCCTCTTTCGACCGCTTCTTTAAAACGGGCTTCCAGATCGCTGTAGGGCTCACCTTCCTGTGTCATGGTATACCAAGAAAAGTCCCACATGGTGATCGTCAATTTGCGCGGTACAGTTCTCATGAGATTACTCAATTGATTTCCCCTCCCAGCTCCAGTCCATATGGTTCAACGCTCCTTGATGGTTAGCTTCTAGCTTAAGCACCGATTCAAAATGCAAGATGGCTTCGTCCTGTCGCCCTAATCCAAGCAAACCAAGTGCTTTCATATAAGTACAATGAACCTGATTACGAATATTCAGGTCATCTTCAAAGATGAGAAAGTCGGGTAACGAGACCGCGAAATAATCCATTTTCACGGGTTCGAATAAGTATCTATCGGCGTAATCAATGAGCTTGTTGAATCGACGATTGCCTTCCTTCGCATAACCAAGTTTCCGCCAGGCCAATCCTTGGTAAAATATCATATCTGGCTGTTGATCGTTATAATACATGGCATTAATGGGTTCCCCCAGTCCTTGAGAGGCCGTGGAAAAGGCCTGTCTTGCCTCATCTGTTAATTTCAATAGCTCATACGCGCAGCCCAAATAATAATAGATATCGTTATCTTGGGAACCCTCTAGCTTACCTTCGCCAAGATTCTCTGGATACACTAAAGCCTCCCGCAGCCCCTTTACAGCCTGTTCAATCCGCCCAGACCTCAGGTCGGACTTGGCAAGCTCTACCTTGGCCAGCCTATACTGTCCCGTTACCTTCCCCTCTCCGCCTTCCCATGGATGAAATATTCTCCCTGTCAGCAAGGACAACGCTATCTTATGCTGCTTCATCGTATTGTGAACGGTTACATATTCTAAAAACAGATCATCGCGAAGCTTTATGATTCCCGGATAACTCTCCATTAGATTCAATCTGTCGTTGGGCTTGATGTTCAGCTTCCTATACAGCTGGTCAAGCTCATAAAGAATACGTGCGTCTGAAGTATTGCACGCAAAGGCCTGCTCTAACGAATGGCGAGCCTTCTCTACTTGGCCTTGTTTGTTAAAATATCCAAGAGCAAGATTACGGTGAACAACGGGGTAAGTATCGTCAATGGAACGAGACATTTCCCAGCTGGAAATAGCATCCTGATGCCGTTTCTTATCATAGAGTAAATTACCTAAGTAATAATGCGCCTTGTCATCCTCCGGTCTTGTTCGAATTGCAAATTGTAACACATCCAACTCAAACAGACGGTTAGGAAAGCAGTAATCGGGTACTGCATCTGCGGCCTGAGCGAGAGCATTGTTCACCTGCTCAAGCTTGCCGATTTTAGCATAGCAGAAGGCCTGAACGTAATACAGCATAGGGTATGTTTTTGCCTGCTCTGGAGCTTCTTCCAGCACACATGCTGCATCCTCATAGAGTCCTGCCGCCGCATAGTCCGATGCTACCGCTATATAGTTGTGCACATCTCCACGCATCCATTTTTCCAGCTCTTCAAAGACCGTTTTAGCATCATCTCGTAACCCGAGAGCCTCTAAAGATAATGCTTGCTCACGGTAAGCTCCAAAATCGGCGATATCGAGCTTCATCGTTTCCTTGGAAAAGGCTATTGCTGCTTCGTTCCTGCCGAGCTTACGAAGAATAGCCGACTTCAGGTTGCATGCCTTGTAATTGCGAGCATTTCGGATTGTCGAGCGCTCGACGAGTTCCAATGCTTCTTCATAGTTCCCTTGTTCTGTCGCAATCTGTGCCAGTGAGAAATACCCGCTGTCTTGCCATGCCGCACTCCATACTGATTTATAAAATGCAGCGAACGCCTCATCCATCCGCTCTTGGTGTTTTAGCGACAAACCAAGCTGGTAGTAGGCCTCACCATCATAGGGATTAGAGTTACGCCAGGTTATCCGCGAGATGGCTTTACGAAAGCACTCTTCACTTTCTGCATATAACCCTCTGCGAAGAAGCAACGTACCATATGCCATATTTATACGGCTGTCATTCTTATCTCTTTTCAGGCCCTCAAGGTAATACGCCTCAGGCTCAAAGGTAGCATGACGGTATTGCCCCAAGTGTTGTCCTGCTAAATACAATTCTTCGTTCGTTCTTAATTCCTCCGGTTGTGGCAGGGGGTCGGCAGCAGCCGGCATCTGCTCAACTTCCTTTTGCTTAGGCTGGTAGCTAATCAGCTCCCTTCCGGTCGCGTCTTTGACGCTTAAGCATAGATCATAATCCTCATCCTCAGCCAAAATAACTGTCTTCTGTATCAAGGCCTTATTAGGTGTCAGATCCAAGGTTTCTTGAATATAAACTTCCCGCTGGCTGCTTAATTCCACAACAGCCTCGCAAAATGACGAAGTTACATAGACGCCAATCTGTACTGTCCCTTCGCTGCGATTTAATTCCAAACTAACGGCTGCGTCAATTGAAGCGTTTTTGACCATACCAATATGTTTGTAAGGCATAAAATACTGCGAGAACGTCTTTTCTTCATACGGCTGAAGCCAAGTGAAATCTGGTTGATTATCGGTATACACTCCCGTCATCAACTCGATGTAGGGGCCGTCTTCATCTGTTAGATTGCGGTCCCAAGCTTGGCCGAATTCGCCATTTCCCCATGTCCACTGCTTTTTCCCGGGAGAGATGTGATGGTTGGCCACATGCAAAAGCCCAGCTTGTTTCATATGGTCGTAACCACCTATGAAATTGTAATCCGATTTATAGGCCATATATGAAGTGGGAACAGGAATATTTTTGTATCGGGAGATATCTACGCCTTCAGAATAATCCATTTTATAATAAGTGCCTGTAGCAATCGGGAAACGGGATACATCTCGCTTTCCATGGTCGAACACGGCTGATACGTCTGGAGGAAAAACAGATTGCGTATGCTCATGTACTGCTACGGCTGGATTGGCCCACCATAAAAATGTTTGAGGCTCGGCAGTCCGGTTATATAGCTGGGCCCCCACTTTAAGGTATGCCTTATCCGGTTGAAGTGTAAAACCAGCTGTTACTTTCGTGCCGAACATACGATCAATTTCGCTCACCCATACCGTTGCGCTTCCGTCGTCGTGTTCTTCCAACTTGTATTCAACGGGTCCGTAAGTGTTGGGACGGTGATGCTGCGGCCAGTTGAACTCAATGCCTCCAGATATCCATGGTCCCAATAAGCCCACAAGCGCTGGTTTGATGACCCTGTTATAATAAACAAAATCATAACCGTTGGTCTTGTCGACCGCACGATAAATGCGTCCTCCCAGCTCTGGCATGATCTCAATGCGCAAATATTTATTTTCTAGGAAAACTATTTGATAATTTTCAAGTTTCTTCTCATCCTCAATTTTATCAATGACCGGATGCGGATACACTCGACCGGAACTTCCCTGATAGACACGTTTCTCCAGAAACATTGGATTTTTGTCGGGTTTGCCAATTCCATACGTGGGGATCTGCACGGTTTGCTCCCACACGCGTGCCCTAGCGTCGAAAATGCTCAATTCCATCACTCCCTCATAGTCGCTCTTATATTCAGAGCTTACAAGTAAGCGACATTACAGACAATTGACAATCTACTGTTTATGATGGACTATATACGTATTTCATCATTAGAGCCGCCTAAGGCTAGGAGATGGATAGATTATGAATAAGAAAGCTGATGGATTTGAGGGTGAAAAGTTATATGTCGTTCCACCCTATATACTGGATAAATTAAATATGAATCCGCTTACAAAAAATCTATATATTACGGATATAGGCTGCTTCAGCCATGCCCGCCATCATTTTCGTGAAAGAATGCACGGATGTGACTCTCATATATTCATCTACTGTACCAGCGGAAAAGGTTGGATACGAACAAAGGATGGCCTAACGATTGACATGACAGAGCGAGGCTTTGCGTACATTCCCAGAGACATGCCGCATGCTTATGGGGCTGACGATAGAGATCCTTGGACAATTTACTGGTTTCATCTTAAAGGGGACCAAATGGATGATTTTATAGCATTGTTTGAGCCTTTTAAAACGTATATTTCGATATCTGCCAGTGATGGAGTCAAACTACTGGAGCTATTTCATCAGTGTTACGACCTTTTATTGAATAAATCATACTCCATTATACATTTAGTTCAAGTATCGCAAACTGTCCGTTATCTGCTGAGTTTTGTTGTATCGGTTGCATTTCGCAAGGAAGACAGTACGTACCAGAGTCATGTGGATAAGGCAACACGCTATATGAGTGAACAATTGGAATCCACCGTTTCGCTTGAGCAGCTTAGTCGGCATGTTCAGGTATCCAAGCAGCATCTGAACCTGATATTCAAGCAATCCACCGGCTACTCTCCTGTCGATTACTATTTAAGAATGAAGATACAGAGGGCCAGTCAGCTTTTGGATTTGACGAATGCCTCTATTAAAGAAGTTAGCATACAACTCGGTTTTAGGGACCCTTACTACTTCTCCAGACTATTCAAAAAAATAATGGGCTGCTCTCCTTTGGAATATCGAAATAATTTGAAGGGTTAATCTATGTTCATCAGGAGCGTTCAAATTTGCTTCTATCGGGCTACCGCAAGGTCACAGATCATTTACGAATCACGGGTGCAAGGTCTATACTTAAGGTTAAAAAAGGAAGTTTTGTATGCTCCTCACGTTGAATCGTAGACTAAATGCAGCTATGCCGCTAATTACACCAATCAGCATTCTAATTGGCGTCCTAATCGGTACGCCGTTGTCAGAATATACCGAACTCTCTCCCTGGCTGTTTGCATTCATGACCTTCGCGGGCAGCATCAGTATGGGGTTTAAGGATTTTGTCCATGTGATCAAGCATCCTGGTCCGCTGATCGCCTGTCTGTTTATTCTTCACCTGGCCATGCCGCTTCTCGCCATGATGCTGGGACATCTGGCCTTCAGTGATGATCCTTACACGATTACTGGACTTATTCTTGGTGCAGCTATCCCTACGGGCATTTCCAGCTTCGTGTGGGTCAACATCTATAAAGGCAATACAGCGCTGACATTGGCGATCATTTTAATTGATACGATTTTGGCCCCATTTGCCGTGCCGGGCATCATGTCCCTACTGATCGGAGCGGATGTGCAGCTCGATACCTGGGCGATGATGCAGAGCCTATTCTGGATGATTGTCGTTCCTTCGCTAATCGGCATGGTGTTGAACGAATGGACCAAAGGGAAGATCAAGCAGGTATGGGGACCACGGCTAGGACCGTTCTCCAAGCTGGCTATGGCTCTTGTCGTCATGATTAACGGATCTGTCATTGCGCCTTATCTGGTCGATTTTAATCTTAAGCTTGTCGGAGTATGCCTATCCATAATCGTCCTTGCCTCCACTGGATATGCGATCGGTTATCTGATATCAGGACTGATGCGGTGGAATAATGCAGACCGTACGGCGCTTGTCTTTAACGGCGGCATGCGCAATATTAGCGCGGGAGCCGTGCTTGCCATCACCTATTTCCCGGCCCCGGTAGCATTGCCCGTTGTACTGGGGATGATTTTCCAACAATCCACAGCATCTCTGGTCGGGTTTCTGCTGAGTCGTCGCGACCGCGGCAACGCCAAGGAAAAGCGCAATACGGCCTCTGTTTCTTAAGCAAAGGGGGTTAGCGGTGGTTCCAGATGATAAAACTCCTCCTTATGAGGAGGAGTTAGTTTCGGAAGGGCGTTTCTATACGTACATGGTTGAAAGTCTAATTTAAATATGCATGTGCAATCATGCAAATGGTCACTTTCCACTTCATAACATTACTATTGAATCGTGTAGGGTAATAAACTTAGCTTCCGTAAAGAGCCTTTCGCGGCACAACGTTCAAGCCATATATTACCCTAAGGAAACTAAGAACGATATACACAGGTCGCAAAGTCTAAAACAGCTTTTGCGTAAGATTTTGAAATTGTGACTTCACTCCATCTTTCTGAAGTTCTGATTGTAACACCTGATTAAAGGTTTGAAGTGCACGCTGGAATTTATTTTCACCTAATTCCGTAATCCGAGTATACACACCTCGTCGATCATCCTCGCATGTATGTCTTTCTAAAGCCCCGCAGTTTTTGGCTTCCATTCTAACTACGAGTCTCGATGTCGCACTCTGACTTAAACCCACCAATTCTTGAAGTTGCTGCAGTCGTAATTTTTTCTCCTCAGAATTGGATATGAAACCCAAAACATAAAACTCCTTCAAAGATAAATCATAATTTTGTAGTAGGGCTTGTTCTAACTTATCATTTAAAGTGGAATGGATGTGAGACAAAGACAACCATACATCCAAAAGTTCGTTTTCATGTTGCAAGTTAGACCACACCATTCTATATTAAAGTATTTCCACTAAGTTTATCCTATTGTAACAAGCTTAAATGGAATGGTCAAAACCCATACCCTATTTTGAATATTACAATCCGTCGTCACCGAACCAGCATGCAAATGCAGCATAATGGTTCTCGTTTCAGAGTGGCGATTTTATTGACAGTAACTATATTCCAATGTACATACATTGCTGCAATTAATCTTAAAAATGTGAGAAAGCGAATATATCAAAAAAAGAACACGTCAATCATGGTGGTATCTAACCATAATCGACCTGTTGAATGTAAAGGAATAGCATTTTCAAGTGAGCGGTAACAACATCATGACGAAATGGAAGAACAACGTAGATCGTAGCAAAAGGAAGTCAGACAACAAATTTTCACATGTAGCCTTTCAAAAAGACGACACTGCATATCCAGTGTCGACTTGTTAGTGTTATTTTTAATTGTTTTTGTTTCGAAGCAACTTAATAAGGTGAACTTTGCAAATAAAACTCTTGGCCTGAACCCTGAAGACTTCTCGAACCAGTCCCTTGGGAATTCCCCCCTTCAGCCACTCTATCAAGATATATATAGATTCCATATCCTTTTACTGTATACATAATATGAACTGCAATCTTTTCATTGAATTATTCGGCTTGCCATATATCTTTCAATTTCCAATATGTCAGCCCATTTACTAGCGCCTCTCCACCCTCTGTTATGATTTCTATGCCTAGCAATTTCTCACTCGGATAGATGCGACTTGTCATCGTAGCTTGCCCTTCATTCGCAAACATTTCAATGGATGAACGATCCAGATATACATGCAATGTCAGCTGTCCCTCAGCATTGAAGGCTGTTTGACGTACTCCATCTGTCTTTTTACCTGATTTAGAACAATTAAGCATTAGTTTCTGCTCCGGAATAGAATATGTGATAACCGTTTCTTCTCGACCTGCTCCACGAAACTTCAAGCCTACCAGGTCTGCACTTGACTTCGTGAGGTCGAACACTACCTTAACTTCAAGCAAGTCCTCTTCAACTTCCTTGAAGTAACTTCCAGAAATAGCGCCATATTGATACAAAACATGTTTACTTTGACGAAGTAACTTCATTTCTTCAACTGGAGTCATCAGTACTTTATTATTGTCACCCAACGTAATTAAACGCGGGATCGTCATTGCTCCACACCAGCCGTCTGCTTTCGTCGGCATATCCGATTCCCACATATCCATCCAACCAATCGCAATGCGGCGACCTTGATCATCTAGAAAAGTTTGAACCGCATAGAAGTCATGACCATTATCCAACTCGATGAACTCTCCATGCTTATATTCATTACTATCATAATTATATTCGCCAACATAATATCCCGTCTGGAACAAGTTATTGTACTTATCTCCTTGCGCATCAATACCTTGTGGGGAGAACATAAATATATGCTTACCGTTCAGTTCAAAGAAATCAGGGCACTCCCACATGAAGCCCATATTCTTATCTCCCTGCAGAAGCACACCATGATAGGTCCAAGTCCTAAGATCAGGAGATGTATATAGAATAACACGCGGCAGATCTTCTTTCGTGCTGTTACCTAGGATCATGTACCATGTATCCTCATGCTTCCATACCTTCGGATCACGGAAATGCTGTGAGCTATCAGTCGGAGGTTCAGCGATTACGGGATTCTGCCTTAGTTTTGTAAAATGAATGCCATCTGTGCTTACTGCCACATTTTGATTTTGGAAAAAGATATTGTTTGGTTGATCAATATAGTGATGACCAGTATAGATCAATGTCAGTTCGCCGTTATTATCTACTGCGCTTCCTGAGAAGCAACCATCAAGGTCACACGCATCTCCAGGCGCTAATGCAATCGGACAATGCTCCCAATGTACAAGGTCTTTACTCTTCACGTGGCCCCAATGCATTGGGCCCCAGTTCTCATCATAAGGATGATGCTGATAGAAGGCGTGATATTCACCTTTGAATTGAATTAATCCATTTGGGTCGTTAATCCAGTTTGCTGGTGCCATAATATGATAACCTAATCGGTACCGCTTGTTCATTTTCGCTTCTGCCTGTTTCAATGCTTCCTCAGCTTGCTTCGTATTGTTATTATATGTGTTCATCTTTCTTCCTCCTATGCTGTTTCAATATGCTTGTTAGGCTTGGGATCCAGCTTTTTCGGTTCTTTCTTTAAGGTAAAGATTGAGATTGTTGTAAAGACAAATACGAAAACACCCATAATCACGTACGTATTTGCAAAGCCTCTAATGTCATAAGACATACCGGCGATTGGCGAGAAGATCGAAGCTCCTACCTGACTCATAAACTGGAATCCCACCAGATACAAGATCGAAGACAGACGCGTATCGAAATTTGCAGCCAAGTACTTAAATACGGAGATCAGCATGATTGGCAGTTCCAATGCGTGAATCAATTTCATAGCTGAGATACCATAAGGTCCAATAACTAAGCCTGAACCCATGATCCGGAACGCCATCAAGAACCCTGCCAATATTAGACCCTTTTTTGCTCCAATTTTGTTGACAATGAAAGGCGCTAAGAACATCATGCCTGCTTCCAAGAACACTTGTAGGGAATTTAAGTAACCGTAAACTTGATTGCCTAATGCAACCGTTGAGAACGTCGATGAAAAGTAATTCGGGAACTGCTGGTCATACACATTGTAAATACAGGTAACACCAAGAACATATAAAATGAAGAACCACAAATGCTTATTTGCAAACAAATGGCCGATTTGCTTAAAGTTAACGGATTCTGCTCGCTCCATCTCGGAATCTGTCATTTCAACTTTAATTGTCATCATAATGATAAACAGAACGACAGCAGATACTGATGCAATCCAGAAGTTAATGTTAGGGTTGATATTAAAGAGCTGACCAGCGAAAAACGTTGCTGCTGCCCAACCTAGCGAGCCCCACATACGAGATTTTCCGTATTCAAAGTCATATTTTCGGCTGACTTTCTCGACATAAGATTCGATGGCTCCAATCCCTGCCAAAAAAGAAATACCCAAGTATAATCCACCTGCAATGGCACCGAGAAATACATTGTATTGAAGTAACGGCCCATAGATAAAGATATAGAAAGGACCAACAAATAAGAGCAAAGAACTGATTAGAAATAAAATATGCTTCTTTAATCCGATTTTATCAGATATATAGCCATAAAGCGGTTGCATACATAGCGCAAAGATAGCGTTTACAGTAAAGATAACACCTGTTTCAGCACCATTCAGACTGATTTCTTGCCCTAGCCAGATGGAGAACAATGAATAACTTGCTGACCAAGTAAAGAAGAAAAAGAAAAAATAGGCACTTAGTTTCCAGTACATGCTCTTTGACTTTCTCATATCGAACGCTCCTCAAGTTGAACATTTAATGTAAATGAAAGCACTTTCGTATTTACAGATCGATTATATGTCAACCGCTTTCATATGTCAACCGCTTGACATATTTTCGAAAGAAAAAGAGCTCTCCTCTTGATTTCAATTACTCTAATAAGGATAGCTCCACCTTCTATCACAATGCTGAAAACTATGGAAACTGTATTAAGCCGTACTAGCTTCAATCAGTTTCACTGGTAGATAGGTTTCTCGCGGGACATCACTGAATCCACCTTCAATTTCTTTAATAAGTAACTCTATGGAAGATCTGGCAATCTCCTGTATTGGTTGCTGAATTGTCGTTAATTCAGGGAGAAGATTGCGGGTTGTTTCTGTTCCGTCATATCCAATTACGCGAATATCTTCAGGAACACGTTTTCCTCTTCTTCTTGCTTTAGCAATAAAAGACGCAGCCACCAAGTCATTACTCGCAAACAATCCATCTACTTCAGGATGTTCATCGAGCAAGCGTTTAATCGGTTCGTCGTGATTCTGTTGGTGGAAGGGATCATGTACTTCATAGGTAATTGCCTTTCGACCATACTGCTCCATCACATCTTCATATGCTTTTCTTCTTAAGCTTGCTGGTGTTTCCAATTCAACAGGGCCATTTATGTGTAAGATATGCTTGCACCCTTTTTCAATAAGTAGTTCTGACGCCAGTTTTCCACCCATATAATTATCCGATCCTACAACTGGGATTGAATCGGATAGGAAGCGATCGATCGCAATGACGGCAATGTTCTTCTGTTCATAATTTACGATACCCCGATTGTGTGTACCAACGATAATACCGTCAACTTGATTTCGCATAAGCATATCCACATATGATTCCTCTTTATCCAGCTGATTCAAACTGTTACAAAGCAACAGCTTATAGCCTAATGACGCACAAATATTCTCTATATGAAAAGTCAGCTCTCCGAAAAATGGGTTGCTTGTAGTTGGAATGATTAATCCAATCAGATTTGTTCGTTTACTAAATAATGACCGAGCCACATCATTTGGTAAATAATTCAGTTCCTGCATCGCTTTATGAACTTGATCCTTCGTTTCTTGACTGATATAGCCACGATTATTAAGTACGCGAGAAACCGTAGTCGGTGAAACTCCTGCTAATTGTGCAACATCGTTAAGTTTTGGTTTCATTGATTCTCCCTGCCTTCTCTCCATGCCATATCTCTAATTTTTTTCATTTTAACATGGTTAAATGTTAAAAAACATGCTTGAGCATTCTTATGGATTATTCTTCAGATTTGTCTCCCTCTAAGAATCTCCTTGGCGACAGAAGAACTGGTCAAAGAAGACGCTAAAAAACAAGGATATTGATATGATAGCGAATTTGTTGATCATTACATCATAGAAATGAGCAAAAACCCTCCTGAAGAAGCTTACACCGTATTGCCTGCGGCTGTAACCATTTCGTCGAATCGTGCCACTGCTTAATAGGCTCTGTCATAAGATCATTTCAATTTTAATGATAATGGAAAACTAAAGCCTAAGCAGTCTCATTTCCCCAGATGCATGTCAGATGATAATTCAACGATCATTTTCATAATTAATGGAAACTCATTGACTCGAAGTTGTACTACTTCTTCATTGTCAATTGTTAGCGAATAATAATTTTTTAGACTAAACATTAAAGAACTAGACTGAGATAAGTTATAGACTGGCGACGCGTGGCCCGCATGCGCGGCTGCAGTTGCGCTCTCCAGCTCTTCCGGAATGAAGTCCAGCTTTGCGATCGGCGCGCTAGCGACTGCGCCCGTGTAATTAGAAAATATAGTCTTAGACTGGAAAATAAAGTATTGAAGATATAAACTACGAATATGCTTTTTTCTTGAACCCTCTCATATGATGAGAGTAATTCAGTATTCGAGGAGATGATCTTGATGAACAAGAACATAGGGATTAAGGATACTTTGGTAAGGTTCGACGAGATTTCGAAGCATTATGTTCGGGAGCTGGACAAGTATAGTCTGGCGGAACTGTGTCGCAAGCCAAGCGAGAACGAATGGTCGCTTGGACAAATGTACCTGCATCTGCCTCATTCCACGATGAACTTGCAGCTCCGTCTTGCGGAGCAGTGCATGGCGCTGGGTGGCGGCAACGAGGAGGGCGACGGGAAGACGGAGGCCGGCCATGCCGTGTTTGAGCAAGGGAGCTTCCCACCGGTTCGCATTCAGGTACCGGCCGACTTGCAATATACGCCCCCACAGCCAGAAAGCAAGGAGCAGCTTGTCGCCAAGCTGGAGGAAGCAAGGCGCCGCATGCATGAGATTGGGGCGTCGCTACAGAACATAGACCCAGAGCGGCTGCAGCGAAAGGCGACTCATCCGGCTGTAGCCTTCGGCGCGTTAAACGCGGTCGAATGGTTCACGATGGTGGAGATGCATTACCGTCATCATCTTCTTCAAAAGGAGCGGCTGGACGCTTTCTTACAAACTGCAGAGTTATTAGGCTAACAGGACACGATAGTTGAATGTTGACCACAACAGCGGCCAGTCTAGGAATTTATTTTCGCGTCCTTATCTGCCGCTGTTGCATTTATCGGATCAGTCTAAAACTTTATTTTCTTCGGACAATAAAGTTGTATACCGAAATCCAACATTTGTAATTTTGATTCTTTTATCAATATATAAAAATATGTACGTTAAAATGGGGTAATACCAGCGAAATTGATACAAACCGCAATTTGTTTCCTCTAAGCTTTTAGAGGCTGATCGTTTGGACTGCTTACATCAACATAAACACGAACATATTCACTGTTTCTGTTCTGATAGGCCTTTGAACGCTTCAGCACTCTGTAGTAGTCCTCGAAGTGCTCGAAAAACTGATCAATCTCTTCAGGTATTCCTTCAACCCGTATTTTTAGCATCCTCTTTTACAACTCTTCTTTTAGCGATGAGCTTGGAGCATTTTCAACCATTTCGTTTGTGATTCCGTGGATGGCGGTCGCTTCTTCTGGAATGAGGGATACCGGCTTGATTAACGTTTCAAAAAGAGGATTTTCGTCAAGATCAATAATTGCAATCTCTACGATCTCAGAGTCGCCATCTAAACCGGTGGTTTTCACATCTAAAATGATATATTCTGATTTTCTTTGGCTAACTGAACGGTTCGAGCTTTTTGTATTGCTGCTAGTTGTTTCTCTTATTTTCACAAAAAACCAAGCTGACGATTATAAGATGGACTTTTTCTTGTACAAAAAAGAGTCTGCCCTTGGGCAGACCCGATACAAATGAACAGACTCGTGCAAGTTGTGCTCAGTCAGATTGAACCTGCAGGATAGAGGCTGTTTCAATTCGGATTTATTTTGTTAACTTGATAATAATGTGCTTCTACCCAACATCGTCTCTAATTCGAAAACATTTATTCCATCTAATGATCTTTTAATGGAATAACCTAGCTGACATTTTTAAACACCTCTATTGACACTTAACACTATCATCAATACAACACTTCGTTAAGCCACATTATTACAAATTTATTGATGTAGTTGAGATGGACTCACTTTTTGAATTTGAACAAGTATATCAAAC